>OGGR01000051.1_pt1 | contig 106467 bp, 83 predicted proteins | sample 1571321 | NCBI WGS metagenome assembly OGGR01 (sample SAMEA2582048, study PRJEB24529) | metagenome | biome: Human gut stool | place: China | collected 2011 | reverse complement strand
ACGCGGCTCGGCACCAGATAGTCACGGGCACCTTCCGGGGTGGCCTTGGTCAGCATCGGGGTCTCGATATCGAGGAAGCCGTGCTCGTCCATGAAGCGGCGTACGAAGGCGCTGGCCTTGGCACGGGTCTTCAGGTACTTGGCCATCTCGGGACGACGCAGATCCAGGTAGCGATACTTGAGGCTGATCTCTTCGCTGTTGACCTGATTGAAGTCCAGCGGCAGCGGCTCGGCACGGTTGATGATGTTGAGTTCGTGGGCGAACACTTCGATGGCGCCAGTGGCCATGTCGCTGTTGCGCTGGGACTCGGGACGGGTGCGCACCACGCCGGTCACCTGGATGCAGAACTCGCCGCGCAGCTCGGAGGCCAGGGCGAACGCGTCCGGCTTGTCCGGATCGAAGAACACCTGAACGATCCCTTCCCGGTCGCGCATATCGATAAAGATCAGACCGCCGAGATCACGACGACGATGAACCCAACCGCACAATGTAATGGTCTGCCCTGCATGGGCCTCATTGACCTGTCCGCAATAGATAGAGCGCATGGACTTCTTCCTTCGAAATTGTAGAGAGACGGTTAACCTTGGGCCGCCGGGCACGACTGGCAAGCACCGTCTGTCTCACAGCTGGCCAGATTCTTTTTCTTACCCGGTTTGAAATCAGTCTCGTACCATCCGGTTCCCTTGAGCCGGAAGCCTGCCGCCGATATCAGCTTGACCAGATTCGGCTTGCTACAGGCCGGACAGTCGGTCAGGGGGGCATCGGAAAGCTTTTGCAGTTTTGCCAATTCATGGCCACAGACGTCGCAACGATATTCGTAGATAGGCATGGGTCACAAGAAATTGAAAAACAAAAGGGCTGGCATTATAGAGGAAAACCCCCTTTTGGGTAAAATGGCCAGCAGCCTCCTTTCGCCAGTTTTTTGCACTCGATGGCAAAAAGCGGGCAAAAAATCGGCACGAATGCACCAAGAGCGAAGAGAATAGCCACCATGAGCCTCTATTTGGGCCTGCCGCAGTGGTCCCACCCCAGCTGGCCCGGCCAGTTGCTGGGCCTTGGCGCCAAGCCTGCCGAACACCTCGCCCACTACGCCACCGTGTTCAACTCGGTGGAGGGTAACACCACCTTCTACGCCCTGCCGACCCCCGATACGGTACAGCGCTGGGCCGATGCGGTGCCCGATCACTTTCGTTTCAACTTCAAATTTCCGCAAACCATCAGCCACCAGAGCGATCTGGTGAGTGCAGACAAACAAGTCGCCGACTTTATTCGCCTGCTCGCCCCGCTGCACGACAAGCTGGGGCTGCTCACCCTGCAGTTGCCCGCCCGTTTTGGGCCAGAGGGGCTGGCCAGACTGGCGGCCTTCATCGATCGGCTGCCGCGGACATTTCGCTACGCCCTCGAAGTGCGTCACCCAGAGTTCTTCGCCAAGGGGGAGGCCGAGCGGGCATTGAACCGGCTGCTGATGGAACAGGGCGTGAACCGGGTGATGCTTGACAGTCGCCCGCTCTTCTCGGTACCAGCCACGATAGCGGCCCTGATTGATGCCCAGGGCAAAAAGCCACGCCTGCCGGTACATCTACTGGCCACCGCCAACGCCCCCATGGTGCGCTTTATCGGCCTGCCGGATCCGGCGGCCAATCACCCCTTCCTGCCCAGCTGGCTCCCCCACTGGCGCCAGTGGCTCGCGGAGGGGAAAGATCTCTACCTCTATATACATACTGCCGACAACGCCCAGGCACCTGAGCTGGCCCGTCAGATCACCCGCTTGCTGGAGCAGGAGATGGCCCCCTGGCCAGGGGAAAACGATCGCGCACGGCAGGGAGTGCTGCGCTTTTAGCCAACCCATTCTGCGGCCATCGTTTCGCTGCAAAAAAAGTGCTTTTTTGTGGCGTGGCAAGCCCTGGCGTCAAGACAAACGGCCATCAATCCTCTACACTACCGCCCCAAGTAAGGGTCCGGAACATGGCCCGTACGAACAGGAGAGGTCCAAAGGATTTCACGACCAGCCACCCCGTTCGTAAACAGGTGATAAATCTACTCTGATGGGTGTCACCCAACGACTCAATTGAACAATACAGCCGGGTGATGTCCCGACTGTCAGGTTGCGCCAGCATGCATACCAAAGATCAAATTTTTGCCGCCCCGATCGCCCGATTGGGAGACTTCTGTTTTGACGAACAGGTCGTCGACGTGTTTCCCGATATGATCCAGCGCTCGGTGCCGGGTTACAGTAACATCATCTCTGCCATCGGCATGATGGCCGCCCGCTACGCCCAACCCGAGAGCCGACTCTATGATCTCGGCTGCTCACTGGGCGCCGCGACCCAGGCGATGCGTCGCCATGTCAGCCAGCCCGGCTGCCGCATCACCGCGGTGGATCTCTCCCATCCGATGATCGAGCGCGCCCGAGCCCACCTCTCCGGTTTCAAATCCGAGGTGCCGGTGGAGCTGGTAGAGGCGGATATCTGCGACATCGAGATCGAGAACGCCTCCGTGGTGGTGCTCAACTTCACTCTGCAATTTGTCGAGCCAGAGAAACGGGCCGCCCTGATCCAGCGCATTCACGATGGTCTGCGCCCGGGCGGGATCCTGATCCTGAGCGAAAAGTTCCGCTTCGAAGATGAACCGGTCAACGAGCTGCTGATCGATCTGCATCTCGACTTCAAGCGGGCCAATGGCTACAGCGAGCTGGAGATCAGCCAGAAACGCACTGCCCTTGAGAACGTGATGCGCACCGACAGCCTGCCGGTGCATCAGGCCCGTCTGCGGGATGCCGGTTTCGTCCATCAGGATCTCTGGTTCCAGTGTTTCAACTTCGGCTCCATGATTGCCATCAAATCCAGCGACGCCCAGCCATGATCGACTTTGCCAATTTCTATCAACTGATTGCCAAAAACCGGCTGAGCCACTGGCTGCATACTCTGCCCGCCCAGCTGCACGCCTGGCAACATGACAACCAGCATGGCGACCTGCCGCGCTGGAACCGCGCCCTCAACAAGCTGCCGGTGGTCTCCCCCGGCAACGTCGAGCTGAAAAGCCGGGTCGAGATTGGCTCGGCCGAGAGCCTTGGCGAAGGGGAGCGCAAGAAGGTCGAGAGCCTGCTGCGTCACTTCATGCCCTGGCGCAAGGGGCCGTTCACCGTGCACGGTATCCATATCGACACCGAGTGGCGCTCTGACTGGAAGTGGGATCGGGTGCTGCCCCATATCAGCCCGCTCGAAGGCCGTTACGTGCTGGATGTGGGCTGCGGCAGCGGTTACCACCTCTGGCGCATGGTGGGTGAAGGGGCTCGGCTTGCTGTCGGCATCGACCCGAGCCCGCTGTTCCTCTGCCAGTTCGAGGCCATTCGCCACTTCGCAGGCAATGATCAGCGCGCCCACCTGCTGCCGCTCGGTATTCAGGAGCTGCCGGAGCTGCGTGCCTTTGATACCGTCTTCTCCATGGGGGTGCTCTATCACCGCAAATCCCCCATCGAGCACATCGAGCAGCTGCGCAATCAATTGAAAGATGATGGCGAGCTGGTGCTGGAGACGCTAGTGATTGATGGCGGGGTCAACGACGTGCTGATGCCCACCGATCGTTACGGCAAGATGCGCAACGTCTGGTTTATTCCCTCAAGCCACGCCCTCAAGCTGTGGGTCGAGCGCTGCGGCTTCACCGACGTGCGGATAGTAGACGAGAATATGACCAGCACCGACGAACAGCGTCGTACCGACTGGATGATTAATGAATCCCTGAGTGACTATCTGGATCCAGACAATCCGGCACTCACGGTAGAAGGACACCCGGCGCCGAAACGTGCCGTACTGATTGCCCGCAAGGCCAAAGACTAGCCGATGGCGATTCAGGAAGTTACACTGACCCAATTCCAGGAAGCACAGTTAAATGAATGACATGAAAAGCAAATTAAAAGGAATGACCCTGCTCTCCCTGCTTAGTCTCGGCGGGTGTGTCAATATGGAAAAAGCGCCTCAGGTCCCTGCTCTGACGCTGACCGAGCTTCGTAGCGAGCTGAGCCAGAGCGAGCAGCGCCTGCAAACATCCATGGAACAGCAACAGAAGCAGTATGTGCAGCAACAGCACCTGCTGGTTCAGCTCAACACAGATGTCACCAATATGAAAGAGTCCGTCAAGCAAGTAGACCACAAGCTCGCCACCCTCCCCTCCGAGCCGCCCAAGCCGATGGCCATCCCCACCGAGAAGTGCCCGGCCCCCAATCAGGGTCACACCATCGATGGCAAGCTAATGGTCGGTGAAGCCGAGTGGATCTGGGTTGATGCAGCCAACGACGCCTTCCAGGCGCGGGTCGATACCGGTGCGACCACCTCCTCCATCAGTGCGCAGGAGATCACCATTTTCGAGCGCAACGGCAAAAACTGGGTGCGCTTCTTCCTGAGCCATCAGGAAGTGGACGACAAGATCCAGATCGAAGCGCCGCTGGTACGCCATGTACGGGTGCGTCAGGCCTCTGCCGACGATCTGGACCGCCGTCCGGTGGTGCGTCTGGCCGTGCGCATTGGCGACATGACCGAGAAAGCCGAATTTACCCTGAAAGACCGTAGCGACATGACCTTCCCTGTGCTGCTGGGTCGCGAATTTTTGAAAGACATCGCCGTGGTTGATGTGGCCCGCGAATATATCCAACCCAAACCCAAGCTCAAGGATGTGAAATAATCCATGGTTTCCCGTAAGCCGTTCTATTTGCTGGTAGCCCTGCTGTACATTGTCGGCCTGGGGATGACGATCTATCACCATATCGCGTTGGATGTGCCGCTGACGCCCGGTGAAAAGCGCCAGATCTGGTCCATCGAAGCCAAGCTGGAGTTTGAGGCGACCGGTGAGCCGGTGATCGCCTCCTTGGCCATTCCGGGCACCCAGCCCGGTTTCACCCTGATGAACGAGAACGCCGCCAGCCCCGGCTACGGCCTCTCCTTCGTCGAGAAAGATGGTGATGCCCGCGCCGAGTGGTCCATCCGCACCGCCTCTGGCCGTCAGGAGCTCTACTACCGCGTCGACATGATGGCGGATGCCCATGCCAAACCGGCCGCCAATCCGCAGCCGCCTGCCATCGAGAAGCAGATCGAGAGTGAGCCTTACGCCACCGCGATGAAGCAGATCCTCGAGCGGGCACAGGAGCGCTCTGCCGACGGCTACACCCTGACTCGCGAGATCATCAAGGAGATCGAGAAGCAGGAGCAGAACGCCGAGCTGCTGAAAAAGCACAAGAGCCGCGCCAACCTGATCGCCGAGCTGCTCAACAATGCTGACGTCCCCACCCGCGTGGTACATGCTCTGAATCTGGAAGATGGCCGCCGTCGTCAGGAGCTGGTGGATTACCTGCAGGTATTCAACAGCCCGACCGACTACAAGCTGTTCAACCCGCAAACCGGTGAACAGGGTCGTCCGGCCAACCTGCTGCTGTGGGAATACAACTCCGGCGCCCTGCTGGACGTGACCGGTGGTCACAACTCCCGTGTCAGCTTCTCGATGATCGAGCAGGAGCAGCCGGTGAGCGTTGCACTGGCGCAGAAGTTCGAAAAATCAGAGATGATGAACTTCTCCATCCACAGCCTGCCGCTGGAAGAGCAGACTCTGTTCAAGGGCTTGCTGCTGATCCCGATCGGCGTGCTGATGGTGGTGTTCCTGCGGGTGCTGGTGGGGATCAAGACCTCAGGTACCTTTATGCCGGTGCTGATCGCGGTCGCCTTTATCCAGACCTCGCTGGTCACCGGTCTCATCGGCTTCCTGCTGATCGTCGGCACCGGTCTCATCATCCGCTCCTATCTGTCGCGGCTTAACCTGCTGCTGGTCGCCCGAATATCGGCCATCATCATCATGGTTATCTCGATGATCGGTATCTTCTCCGCGTTCGCCTTCAAGCTGGGGCTGACCGACGGTATGAAGATCACCTTCTTCCCGATGATCATCCTCTCCTGGACCATCGAACGGATGTCCATCCTGTGGGAAGAAGAGGGCCCGAAAGAGGTGTTCCGCCAAGGCGGTGGCTCTCTGCTGGTGGCTGTCATCGCCTATCTGGCCATGGATAACGAGCTTATTCGTCACCTCACCTTCAACTTCCTCGGCCTGCAGCTGGTGCTGATGGCGACCGTGCTGTTGATGGGTAACTACACCGGCTACAAGCTGAGCGAACTGAAGCGCTTCAAGCCGCTGGTGGACGAGATGAAATCTGGCGTCACCCCGGGTAAGGACAAGTAACCGATGTGGTTCTGGGAAAAATACACCACCCCGTGGAGCCTGTCCCAATCAGGCATCCTCGGCATGAACAAACGCAACCACTCCTACATCAGCCGCTACAATCCGCGCAGCCTCTATCCGCTGGTGGATGACAAGCTGCAGACCAAGCAAATTGCGCTGGATGCAGGGGTTACCGTGCCTGAGCTGATCGGTACCATCCGTGCCCAGCACGATGTGGGTCGCATCACCGAGCTGGTAAAAGATTGGCCGGGCTTCTGCATCAAGCCGGCTCGTGGCTCGGGCGGCAAGGGGATCCTGGTGATCCTGCGTCAGGAAGATGGCCTCTTCTACAAGCCCAACGGCAGCGCCTCCAACGGTCAGGATCTGGAGCGCCATGTTTCCAACATTCTGGCGGGGCTCTATTCGCTTGGCGGCAAGCCAGACGTGGCACTGGTGGAAGGCCTCATCAACTTTGATGATGTGTTCGACGGCTACTCCTTCGAAGGGGTACCCGATGCCCGAGTCATCATCTTCAAAGGGTTCCCGGTGATGGCGATGATGCGCCTCTCCACCGCCGCCTCTGACGGCAAGGCGAACCTGCACCAGGGCGCCGTGGGGGTGGGTCTGTGCCTGCGTACCGGTCGTGCCCTGCGGGCAGTGCAGTTTGGCAATCCGCTGCGCCACCACCCGGACACCGGCCTCGACCTCTATGAGCTCAAGGTCCCACACTGGGATACCCTGCTCACCCTGGCGGCCTCCTGCTATGAGATGTCGGGTCTGGGCTATATAGGTACTGACATGGTGCTGGACAAGTTCCGCGGCCCCATGCTGCTGGAGCTCAACGCCCGTCCCGGCCTTGCCATCCAGATCGCCAACGGTCGCGGCCTGGTGCCCAATCTCAAGACCATCGAGAAGCTGGGGCAGGTGAAGATGAACGTGGAGCAGCGGGTCAATTTCGCCAAGGATCACTTCGGGATCTTTGAGGAATAACACCTCCGCTTGTGAACTGAGCGCGCCTATGGCGCGCTTTTTTTATGGCTCATGTTTGTCTGTCGGCATATCCCCCATCCAGCCATAGGGGCAGCACCTCATTTCGAAACAACGAGTACGCCAGCGAACGGCTGCTTGGAATAGCGATGGAGTGAGAAGAGTGTGACCGCAATGTCAGGGGATGGATAAATCTCAGGTATAAAAAAACCGGCGCCAAGACGCCGGTTCTTCAAGGAGAGTACGACCCGATTACAGGGAGTCAGCATTCTCGGACAGGTACTTGGCAACGCCGTCCGGAGAGGCTTGCATACCTTTTTTGCCTTTTTCCCACTGAGCCGGGCACACTTCGCCGTGCTCTTCGTGGAATTGCAGGGCATCGACCATGCGCAGCATCTCGTCGATGTTGCGGCCCAGCGGCAGATCGTTGACAACCTGGTGACGAACGACACCGTTCTTGTCGATCAGGAAGGAGCCACGGAACGCCACACCGGCTTCCGGATGCTCAACATCATAGGCTTTGCAGATTTCGTGTTTCACGTCGGCGATCAGCGGGTACTTGACCTGACCGATACCGCCATCTTCCACTTTGGTGTTGCGCCATGCGTTGTGGGAGAACTGGGAATCGATGGAAACACCGATCACTTCCACGCCAAGCTTCTGGAACTCTTCATAACGGTGATCGAAGGCAATCAGCTCGGACGGGCAGACGAAGGTGAAATCGAGCGGATAAAAGAAGACAACGGCAGCTTTGCCTTTGATGTGGGATGACAGGTTGAATGAATCAACGATCTCGCCATTACCCAGAACAGCTGCGGCGGTAAAATCGGGTGCGGGACGGCCTACCAATACCATATTCAATTCCTCTTTATGTGAAGTGAACAATCCGGTGAGGATTGGGCTACCTAGAGCCAAGTCCATCTAATTCAAGCGACAAACTATAGACCCGGTGGTAGATTAGTTAAATCAAATTAAATAGATAGCATTAATCGGGTTTTTCTATGCAACGTTGGCCCAGCCTCAAACAGCTGCAATATCTGGTCGCTCTCGATGAGCACAAGAACTTCAACCGCGCCGCCAAGGCTTGTCATGTCAGCCAGTCGACCCTGAGTACCGGGATCCAGACGCTGGAGGACATGATGAACCTGCAACTGGTGGAGCGGGACCACAAGAGCTTCATTATGACCCCTGTCGGCATGGAAATCGTCGAGCGCGCTCGCAATTTGCTCTCCGATGCGCGGGATCTAATGGAGCTCGGGCAACATCAGGGCGGCGTGATGCAAGGGACGGTACGTCTTGGCTGCATTCCCACCATCGCCCCTTTCCTGTTGAGCAAGCTGCTGAAAGAGTGCAGCAAAACCTATCCTGACCTCGAATTGTTGCTGCGTGAAGACACCACCAGCAATCTGCTCAAGCAGCTGGAACAGGGTCAGCTCGACTTGCTGATCCTCGCCCTGCCCATCGAGATCGGTGGATTTCACTGCAAGACCGTCGGTCAGGATCCGTTCCACATGGTGATGCCAGCCAGCATGGCGGCCGGTCTGCATACCCCGTTCGACTACAAGGAGCTGCCCAACCAGAGCATCTTCCTGCTGGAGCGGGAGCACTGCCTCACCGAGCACGCAGTGAGCGCCTGCCGCCTGCGGGACAAGAGCAAGATCAACCCGTTCGCTGCAACCAGTCTGCACACCCTGGTGCAGATGGTGGAAGCGGGCCTTGGCACCACCTTCCTGCCGCAGATGGCCATCGATGCCGGCATTCTTGCCAACTCCGATCTGGTGGCCATCCCGCTGCCGGGAGAAACCTCCTATCGCGAGATCGGGCTGGTCTGGCGCCCCAGCACCACCCGGGTGCAGACCTTCTACAAGCTGGCCGAGCTGCTTAAACCGCTGATCAGCCACAACGAGTGACAACAAACGCCAGCCCTCGGGTTGGCGTTTTTCAGTTCCCCGCCACATTTTTCCTCTCGGAGACTAGGTCTGGAGCCAGATCCCTGTTTATGATGGAAAAGTTGTCGCGTGCCCTCCTGCCCCCAGAACGATTTGGCAGGATATGGCGCTCGATAAATGTCTCGTTTGGTAGACCCGTCCGTGGAGAGAGCCCGATGTATCGCAAGCTGCTGCTATCCCTGCTGACTCTGCTGCTGGCCGCCTGTTCCAGCACGCCGGAGCCGCCTCCGGCCCCCCGGCAGAGCAGTGCCTTTGATGGCTTCTACCAACAATGGCGCGGTGTTCCCTACCGCATGGGCGGCGCCAGCCGCGCCGGGCTAGACTGCTCCGCCTTCACCCAGCTCGCCTACAGTCAGGTGCTGGGCTTCAACCTGCCAAGAACCACCGAATCTCAGGCCAGCATTGGCAAACCGGTGGATCGCTACCGGCTGCAACACGGGGATCTGGTCTTCTTCAAGACCGGCTGGCAACAGTACCATGTCGGGGTCTACACAGGTGCCGGCGAGTTTATTCACGCCTCCACCAGCAAGGGAGTGATCCGCTCCCGCCTCGACAACGTCTACTGGAACAGTCGCTACTGGCAGGCGCGTCGGGTGACCCAGTAACCGGCCACACGCCTGCTCGTGACACAAGTTGCGTGCCGATACTCTCCGTCAATCCCTGTCGCGATGTCGGGACACACAACCCGCGCTTATAACTCAATTGGCCCCAAAGCCTGCATATCACACCATTTTGTGATAAGGTGGTGGCCAATTTTTAACACTTTCGCCTTTTTCTCATACGCTCTCTGTCCTGATTGACAACACGCGCGGCGATATCAAGCAACGCGCGGCGAAAGTGGAGTGTGGCGCAACACTGCCGGACGGGTGTCCCACAGCTGCAGTATCAAGGGTTAAATAGATAAGGAGATCGTGCAATGAAACAGTATCAAAGCTGGCTGGGGCAATACCTGATGAGTCGCCGTGACGGTGACCACGCCATGGCATGCGAGATGGCGAGTTCCATCTGCGAGTTCTGGCAGCAACAGGGTGATGAAAACGAACTGGACAAGTGGCAGCAGATTTACCAGAACCATCTGGAAAAGACCACCTGATCCCGACCGTTGCCTTGCTGCCAGCCACCCGGTGTTGGCAGCAAGGCCACTCGCGACCAACCACCATCAGCCAACCCCTCTCCCCCAATTTTCCCGCTACGTTAAACCGCTACCTTCGTTCACTCGTGCTTTACCATCTTCATTTTGCTCTTGCGCACCGGCCTCTGTTCATTCCATCTCGGCAGCCATTTCCTGCGCCCAGTCGATAAAGGCCTGGATCTTGGGACACGCCCGATTGGGCAGGGTCGCCATGTAATAACGCTGCTCGCACTTGACCTCCAGCCCGGCAAAAGGGGCCACCAGCTCGTTGCGTGCCAGTCGCTTGCTCACCAGATTCTTGCGCCCCATGGCGATCCCGGCGTGATTCATGGCGGCGATGATGGCGAGATCCGAGCGATCAAAACCCATGCTCAGCTGGCATGCCTCGAGGCTAACCCCGGCATGGCGAGCCCAGCTGCTCCATTCGTCGGTATCCGAGTCAAATCCCCACGCCTGCCGATCATGGAGCAGACGGCACAAGGACAAGTTGGCGGGATTGCCGACAAGCCCGTGCTGCTCGGCATATTCCGGGCTGCAGACTGGCAGCATAAACTCATCCATCAACGGGTGGATGGCAAGCCGCTCCGGGCTCTTCTCATCGAAATAGAGGGTCAAATCGATGCCATAACCATACAGGTTGATGTTCTCGTTGCCGGTGATGATATTGAGCTCGATCTGCGGATGCAGGCTGGAGAAATCAGCCAACCTGGGCACCAGCCAGCACTGGGCGATGGAGGGACGCGAATAGATGGTCAGGGTACCGGAGAGCTCCTGATTCTTGATCTCCAGGATCTCCTGATTGATGAACTCCAGCGAAGATTTGAGCGCCCAGAACACCCGCTGCCCATCTGCCGTCAATATCACCTTGCGATGAAAACGCTCAAAGAGCTTGAACCCCAGCTCCTCTTCCAACGCGCTGATCCGGTGACTCACTGCACTGGGACTCAGCGACAATTCATCAGCGGCCATGGCAAAGGATCCGTGGCGGGCGGCCGCCTCGAAGGTGTGCAACTTGGCCAACTGGTAGCCGCTCAGCAGCTTGTTGCGCGATATGTAATTATCCCCGTTATACATTCATCCCCCTCTTCGCAATGGCCGCCGATGATACACCCACAGACCACCTTCAGGATGAAGCCAAAAGACCCAAATAGTGTTATTTAGATAAATTGCGACCAATGTAGCGCCTTTGCATCACCTCAGCTCACCCAAGTGGTCGATTTCATCATTTGTCAGCCCCGCCTCATTTTCATTCAATAAGCGCATAAACAATCACAAACAACAGATGTCGAGGCGCAGTATGAGTTCAGAGGTATGGGTCATCGCTACCTTGCTAAGTAGCATCGTTCTTATCGTGGTCACCATAGTGAAGGGCAAGATCCACCCCTTTCTTGCCCTGCTGCTGGCCAGCTTCTATGTGGGCACCCTGATGGGGATGGAGCCCCTCAAGATGGTCAGCGCCATGGAAGAGGGGATTGGCGGCACGCTCGGCTTTCTCGCCGCCGTCATTGGTCTTGGCACCATACTTGGCAAGATGATGGAGGTGTCAGGGGCAGCGGAGCGCATCGGTCTCGCCCTGCAGAAATGCCGCTGGCTTTCGCCTCAGGTCATCATGGTGCTGGTTGGTCTGGTGTGTGGCATCACCCTGTTTGTCGAAGTGGGGGTAGTGCTGCTGATCCCGCTCGCCTTCTCCATCGCCCGCAAGACCAGAACCTCGCTGCTGACCCTGGCCATTCCGCTCTGCACCGCCCTGATGGCCGTGCACTGCATAGTGCCGCCCCACCCGGCAGCCCTCTATGTCACCAATCAGCTGGGGGCTGACGTCGGCTCGGTCATTGTCTATGGCCTCGCGGTCGGGCTGTTTGCCTCGCTGGTGGGCGGTCCGCTGTTCCTCAAGCTGCTGGGTAACCTGCTCCCGTTCAAGGAGGTGCCCGCTGCCTTTGCCGACATCAAGGCGCGCGATGAGGCCACTCTCCCGACCTTGAGCGCCTCGCTCTTTACCGTGCTGCTGCCCATCCTGCTGATGCTGGCCAAAACGGTCGCCGAGCTCAACATGGATCACGCCAGCCACCTCTACGCCGTGCTGGAATTTATCGGCAACCCCATCACCGCCATGTTCATTGCCGCCTTCACCGCCTACTACGTGCTGGGGATCCGTCAGCAGATGAAGATGGAGGGACTGCTTAACAAGACCGAGGAGTGCTTCTCCTCCATCGCCAATATCCTGCTCATCATAGGGGCAGGCGGCGCCTTCAACGGCGTGCTCAAGGCAAGTGGGCTGGGCGATAGCCTGGCCACTATCCTCTCCCAGCTGGATATGCACCCCATCCTGTTGGCCTGGCTGGTTGCCATCGTGCTGCACGCCGCCGTGGGCTCCGCTACCGTTGCCATGATGGGCGCCACCGCTATCGTCTCCCCCATCATGGTGCACTACCCGAACATCAGCCCGGAGATCATGACCCTGGCCATCGGCTCCGGCGCTATTGGCTGCACCATGGTGACCGACTCCCTGTTCTGGCTGGTCAAGCAGTATTGCGGCGCCACCCTGAACGAAACGCTCAAGTACTACACCACCGCCACCTTGGTCGCCTCCCTGATGGCGCTGGCCGGTACCTTCCTGCTCTCCTTTATCGTGTAACAAGACCGAGAACACTATGAAAAACATCAACGTACAACAGCTCAAAGCGCAATTTCCACTGGTGCAATCCCTGATCGCGCTTGAGCCAGTCACCTGGTTCAACCCCAACACCACCACTCTGGCTGCCGGTCTGCCCTATGTGGGGCTCGATAACAACAATGTGGCGGACGCTTCCACTCGGCTGGCCCGCTTCGCCCCCTACATGTGCGAAGCCTTCCCCGAGACCCGCACCAGCAACGGTATTCTGGAGTCCGAGATCGCCGCTATTCCGGCGATGCAGACCACGCTCAACCAGCGTTACGGCGTTGAAGTCACCGGCAGGCTGCTGCTGAAAAAAGATAGCCACCTGCCCATCTCCGGCTCCATCAAGGCGCGCGGCGGTATCTACGAGGTGCTGGCCCATGCCGAGCTGCTGGCCATCAAAGCCGGTCTGCTGCGAGAAGAGGATGACTACAGCAAGCTCTTTAGCGAGGAGTTCCGCCAGTTCTTCAGCCAGTACAGCATCGCGGTAGGCTCCACCGGCAATCTTGGCATGTCCATCGGCATCATGAGCGCCAAGCTGGGCTTTACCGTCACCGTCCACATGTCGGCCGACGCGCGGGAGTGGAAAAAACGCAAACTGCGTGAACATGGCGCCATCGTGGTCGAATATGCCGAAGATTACGGGGTTGCGGTGGAACAGGGGCGCAAAGAGGCCGAGCGCGATCCCAACTGCTTCTTTATCGATGACGAGAACTCCCGCACCCTGTTCCTCGGCTACTCGGTGGCGGGCGAGCGGGTGAAAAAGCAGTTCGACCAGATGGGCATCAAGGTGGATGCCGACCACCCGCTGTTCGTCTACCTGCCCTGCGGCGTAGGCGGCGGCCCGGGCGGGGTGGCCTTTGGTCTCAAACTCGCGTTCGGGGATAACGTTCACTGCTTCTTCGCCGAGCCCACTCACTCCCCCTGCATGTTGCTGGGGGTCCACACCGGATTGCACGATGCCATTGCGGTGCAGGATCTGGGCATCGATAACCTCACCGCAGCCGATGGCCTCGCGGTAGGACGTGCCTCCGGCTTCGTCGGCCGCGCCATGGAACGGCTGCTGGCGGGCTTCTACACCCTGAGCGATCAGGAGATGTATGACCTGCTGGGGCTGCTGGCGCGCGATGAACAGATCACACTCGAACCTTCTGCTCTGGCGGGTATGGCCGGCCCGTGGCGGGTGGCAGCCAATCCCGAGTGGCTAACCGGGCGCGGTTGCGATGCCGCAACCATGGCACAGGCCACCCATCTGGTGTGGGCCACCGGCGGCGGCATGGTGCCTGCCGAAGAGATGGCAAAGTACCTGGCCAGCGCCAAGATCTAGGCTGTTTTGCCACATTTATCTGCAAATCAACCCGCCATCACGGCGGGTTTTCTGTTTTGGGAACAAAGGGATGGGGCAGTTCTGTCGCAATCCATGGCGACAATTTCCCCAAGTTGGTCAGTTTGTGCTAAAATGGCGCTCATTTTTTGGCATCTCGCGTCACGTTCACCACCAGATTGCCCATCGGGCTCTCTGCCCGGGTCGTGACTTTGCACCATCATGCCTGATGATGTTCCCCCCAGGATGAGCCGACAGGCTCCCGTCAAGGTGGGCACCCTCAAAGGCACATGAGATAAGGAGATCGGGTAATGAAACAATATCAAAGCTGGCTGGGAGATTATCTGATGAGTCGACGTGACGGAGATCATGCGATGGCTTCGGAACTTGCCAACACCATCTGCGCCTTCTGGAAGGCCCAGGGTGATGAAGCAGAAACCAGCAAATGGCAGCAACGCTATCAGCAACACGTAGAGCAGGCGCAATAAGCCCCTGCACTCTTTCGCGATAAAAAAACCGGCGCACATGGCGCCGGTTTTGCGTTTCTGGCAAGCAGCAGATTACATCTGCTCGATCATGTCCTGAGCAAACTGGGAGCAGGAGCGCAGGGTGGCCCCTTCCATCAGACGCTCGAAGTCATAGGTGACGGTCTTGTTTCGGATCGCCGCTTCCATCCCCTTGATGATGAGATCGGCCGCTTCGACCCAGCCCATGTGGCGCAGCATCATCTCGGCGGAGAGGATCAGCGAGCCCGGGTTGACCTTGTCCTGACCGGCATATTTCGGTGCAGTACCGTGAGTTGCCTCGAACAGAGCCACGCCATCACCGATGTTGGCACCCGGCGCGATACCGATACCGCCTACCTGAGCGGCCAGCGCGTCGGAGATGTAGTCGCCGTTGAGGTTCATACAGGCGATGACGTCATACTCGGCCGGACGCAGCAGGATCTGCTGCAGGAAGGCGTCGGCGATGACATCCTTGATGACGATGGTCTTGCCGGTTTTCGGGTTCTTGAAGGAGCACCAGGGGCCGCCGTCAATCAGCTGGGCACCGTACTCGTTCTGGGCCAGGGCATAACCCCAATCCTTGAAGGCACCTTCGGTGAACTTCATGATGTTGCCCTTGTGCACCAGGGTCACTGAGTCGCGATCGTTGTCGATGGCATACTCGATGGCGGCACGCACCAGGCGCTCGGTACCGGCCTTGGACATCGGCTTGATGCCGATCCCGCAGGATTCGGGGAAGCGAATTTTCTTCCCGCCCATCTCGTTTTGCAGGAAGGCGATTACCTTGTTCGCTTCGGCGCTGTCGGCCTTCCACTCGATGCCGGCGTAGATGTCTTCGGCGTTCTCGCGGAAGATCACCATGTCGGTCAGATCAGGACGCTTCACCGGGCTCGGGGTGCCCTCGTAGTAACGCACCGGGCGCAGGCAGATGTAGAGATCCAGCTCCTGACGCAGGGCCACGTTGAGGGAGCGGATACCGCCACCGACCGGAGTAGTCAGCGGGCCCTTGATGGCCACGCAGTATTCGCGAATGAAATCCAGGGTTTCGGCCGGCAGCCAGGCACCTTCGCCATAGACATGAGTCGATTTCTCGCCGGTGTAGATCTCCATCCAGGCGATCTTGCGCTCGCCCTTGTAGGCTTTCTCGACCGCAGCATTCACCACATTCAACATGGCAGGGGTTACGTCAACACCGATGCCATCCCCTTCAATAAACGGAATGATCGGATGGTTGGGAACCTGCAGCTTGCCGTTGGCATCGACTGTGATTTTCTGGCCCAGGGTCGGGATTACTACTTTGCTTTCCATCGGCATCTCCTAACTTCCGTTTGTTATCAACTTGTTTGTTGCGCGCGGCCATCTTAGCCCATTCATTTTCATAATAAAACGACAAGAAAGCATGTCAGACCAAAGAGGTAGCCACCCGCCAGTGCTCCGTCACAACGCCTTGCCGACCCCGCCCCGTTATCCCTCCAGCTCGCTGGCCGCCGCCTGCGGCTGACTCAGGGAACGGTACTGGGAAGGGGTCAAGCCGGTCTTCTGTTTGAACACCCGGCAGAAGTAGTTCACGTCGGTAAACCCGCAGCGATTGGCGACCTCTTCGAGACGGAAGCGATACTTTTTCAGCATGAACTTGGCCCGCTCCAGCCGCACCCAGCTGATGTAGTCCGCTAGCCGCATGTGCCCCTGCTGGCGGAACAGGCGTGAGAGATGGCTGGGGGAGAGATTGAAGCGGGCGGCGATGCATTCGCGACTGATGGGGCGGTGGAAATTTTCCTGAATGTAGATGCAGATGCCGTGAAAAAGATCGGAGCCACGAGGACGACCGCTCTCCGACTCCACCAGCAACTGCCGTGAGTAACTGAGCAGCGCCTGCAGCAGGTGATTGTCCATCGGTGCCCTTATCGGCTCCTGCGCAAGGGTGTTGAGGGAGAGCAGTATATGATCGAGCGCCCGTCCGGCACCGGCCTGAATACTGTGCTTCTGCACATCGAAGAAGCCGGTGTCTCCCTTGTGCTTGCTCACCAGACTGAACCCTATCTGACGCTTGCCGAACAACAGGCTGAGCACGGAACAGTCATTGTCCCAATCCGGCTTGTTCCAGCCGTTGGGGGGAATGTACATCGCCTCCCGCGGCCCCATCTGTACCGACTGCACATCCCCTTCCGGGGACCAGATCTGGTTGAGATAGTGACCACTGAATACCAGCTCGAGACGCGGAAAATTGACCTGATAACTGAAGCAGGGAGGCACCCCTTTGTCAGAGGCAAACAACACCTTCTCAAAGCCTCCCCCCTCACTTAGAAAGCCGTCCAACAGCTGGGTAAAGATGATACTCATGAATGATCCTGATCAAAATGCAGAGAGCAACCGATTGCGGTGCGCTGCCCCTGCCATGCTATAGTCCGCGCCAGACTGAAATTCCCCAAAAATCGTTCTGATACAAGGAGCCATCCATGAGCTACCCGCCGTTTTTTCTAATGTGCAACCCGATCCAGGATTATGTCTGGGGCAGTCGTGACTCCCTGACCACGCTGTTTGGCATCAAAAATCCCGAAGGCAAACCACAAGCTGAACTGTGGATGGGCGCTCACCCCAATGGCTGCTCCGAAGTGACCCTGGCAGGCGAGACCGTGAAGCTTTCCAGCCTGATTGACGCCAACCCCACCGCCATGTTGGGCAAAGCTACCCAGGCTCGTTTCGGCTCACTCCCCTTCCTGTTCAAGGTGCTCTGCGCCGAGCAAGCCCTCTCCATTCAGGTACACCCGAGCAAGGCACAGGCCGAAGCCGGTTTTGCCAAAGAAGAGGCGGCGGGCATCGATATCAAGGCGAGCAACCGCAACTACAAGGATCCGAACCACAAGCCGGAGCTGGTCTTTGCCCTCACCCGCTATCAGGCGATGAACGGCTTTCGCGCCATCCCGGCCATCCTGGCCCTGTTCGATCGCATGGCGCTGCCCGCACTGGTCGACCTGACCGCGGCGCTTCGCCAGTCACAGGATGAAGCTGGCCTGCAGCACTTCTTCCACCAGTTGCTGATCCTCAGCGGTGATCGCAAGGACGAGGCGCTGGCTGGCCTGCTGGCATATGCCGCCGCCCATCAGGATGAAGAGACTTTCGCCACCATCAGCAATCTGGCCAACCAGTACCCGGGGGATGTGGGGCTCTTCTCGCCGTTGCTGCTCAACGTGGTGACACTTGAGCCAGGTCAGGCGATGTTCCTCGATGCCCAGACCCCCCACGCCTACATCCACGGCACTGGCCTCGAGATCATGGCCAACTCCGACAACGTGCTGCGTGCCGGTCTGACCCCCAAATACATGGACGTGCCGGAGCTGCTGGCCTGCACCCGCTGTGTCGCCAAACCGGACGACCAGATCCTGCTCACCCCTCGCATGGAAGGCACAATACAGCACTTCGACGTGCCGGTACCGGACTTCACCTTCAGCGTATATGGCGCAGGCGAACATGCCCTCACCACCGGCAATGCCGAGATCCTGTTCGCCATCGATGGGCCCATCACCCTCATTGGCCAGGATGGCGAGCGTCTGACACTGACCATAGGGCAATCTGCATTTGTACCCGCCAGCACCGGCGATTATTGCGTGACGGCTGAAGGGCGTTTTGCCCGCACCAGCAACCGCTGATCCTGGTGGGCCATCGGCTCATCACCCTCTGTTCAAAGGGCCCTGCAGGGCCCTTTTTTCAGCTCATCTGACCATGTGGAGCCTGGTACGACTCACAAAATCGGTCATTTAACTCAATGTCGCAGAATAACACGCTGACTTATAATGATTAATATCATTTAGCCTCCGTGGTCACGCCACCCTGCGGTTATGCGAGCCAGCTCACACCCTTCTCCACACGTCATAAAAATCCAGTTAATGCCATTTTTTTCCTCTGTCCCAGGATATTAATCAACGAAATAATAGAAACCGTTAATTTACAGGCAGCAGGAAAAACATTTAAGAGCATTTATATATTCCAGATGTAACACAGCTCAGCCACTTATTTCATAAGTGTAAGGGGCGATTTTTTAAATCAGGCTATGGGTGCCTGTTATTTTCCTGCGCATTTATTTTTCCGCCTGTATGGCCAGATTGTTTTCACGATCCATTTTATCTGGCTGATATTCCCCCCGACACTCTCTATATCCAGTGACAGTCGGGGTAATACATGCAGATGGCTCTCTCATCCGGCAGATATTCATTGGCTGGCCCGGCGTTCTGCATTACCTGTTTTGATACGTTCGATACCCTACTTTCATTCACCTGTGGCGACAAATATGAAACTGAAACGTTCCCTGCTCGCGTGTGCCGTACTGGCTGGCCTGGTTGGTATATCCGGTTGTCAAAATGACTCGGATACCGCTGTCGATAACAATAAAGAGACTAACGTCTCCCGTTACGTCAATCCGTTCATCGGCACAGGTAGTTTGGGCAACACCTATCCTGGTGCCACTACCCCGCATGGCATGGTGCAACTGTCGCCCAATAATGGGGCCAATGGCTGGGAATATATCTCCGGCTATTACTACCACGACAACCGCCTCGCCGGGTTTTCCCACACTCACCTCTCGGGGGCCGGAGCTGGAGATCTCAACGATATTCTGGTGATGCCGATCAACTCCCGCTCCAATTTCATGCTGAACGAGGGGTCTGCCTCCCTGAATCTGGAGGCCTCCCGTTACAGCCACAAGGATGAAGAGGCGACCGCGGGCTACTACAAGGTCGATCTGAAGGATTACGGTATCAAGGCCGAGCTGACCGCCTCGGATCGGGTGGGTGTCCATCGCTACACCTTCCCGCAAGATAAAAAGTCGGAAATCGTGGTCAACCTCGGCTTCAAGGTCAACTGGGACTACACCTCCGACTCCTATCTGAAATGGGACAAAACCCACAACCGAATCGAGGGCCATCGCTTCTCCGACGGCTGGGCCCCCAGCCAGAAAGAGTTCTTCGTGATGGAGTTTGACCAGCCCATCAAAAACATCCGCTTCGCCTACTTCGACAAAGACCAAAACCGCTATCTGGAGCTGCCGGAAGGCATCACCGAAATCGGCAACGAGACCCGAGGCAAATATCAGTACGCTCGCGCCTATGTGGAATTTGATACCGCAGATAAGGGCCTGGCCGTCGAGGCCAAGGTGGCCCTCTCCAACGTCGAGATCGGCCGGGATAGCAACGCTGGCGCCTACCTCAACATGACCGAAGTGGCCAACATGTCGTTTGACGATGTGCGTCAGGCCGCCACCCAAAAATGGGAAGAGGCGCTGGGCAAGATCCGGGTCAGTGGGGATGAGGAGTACAAACAGACCTTCTATACCGCGCTCTACCATACCTATCTGGGCCAGACCATCCACTCCGATCTGGACGGGCGTTACCGTCAGGTGCATCAGGGGCGCAACGCCTATCCGGATGGCAACACACCGTGGGGCGAGCAGATCGATACCCTCAAGGAGTCGGTTCGCACCGCCGATGCCAACCGGGATGGCAAAGCGGACTTTACCCGTTACGACACCTTCTCCCTGTGGGACACCTACCGCGCAGTACAACCCCTCTCGTCACTGCTGGAGCCGGATCGCCTCGCCGATGTGGTGCTCTCCATGCTCTCCTACGCCGAGGAGGAGTGGATGGACGATCTGGGCAACCTGCGCAAGGGCAGATTGCCGGAGTGGACCTTCAAGGGTAACGAGACCGGCATGATGATGGGGATGCACTCCACGCCGGTGATCCACGACGTGCTCTCCAAAGGCTCGCTGGACAGACGGATGATCGCGCTGGGCTTCAGCGATGCGGAACGTCAGGAGATCAAGGAGCGATTGGTGACCGCCATGATCACCGACGCCCGCGCAGCCACCAGCCAAGGGGTCGCCTGGATCAAGGAGTACGAGCAGCAAGGCTATGTGCCTGCCCAGTTGCATGACACTCCGCCGGGCAATGACTGGGAATCGCACTCCCCCTTCAAGGATGCCTGGACCTCCTCCTACTCACTGGAGTACTCCATGAATGACTGGGCGATCGCCCAATCGATCAAGGCAGTATTTGGCGAAAGTGACCCCCGCTATCAGGAGTTTGCCGATCGCTCCAAGAACTGGCAGGCGCAGTTTGACTTTGGCGGCAAGCAGTACAAAGGGTGGTTCAAGGCCCGCGACTACGCTGGCAACTTCATTGATGCCGGTTGGGTAGACCCGAAAACCGGCCGGGCAGTGGGCAAGGATTGGCGCCCCGACATGTTCAACTGGTCATTCGCCGAGTCCAACGGCTGGCAATACGCCTTCAGCGTTCAACATGACATTCATGGCCTGGTCGATCTGATGACCCGCTTCGACCAGACCCAGAATCCTCAGGCCAAACGGGGCGAACTGTTTGCCAAACGGCTGGACGAGTATTGGAGCACCTACCCGGATCGCAACGCTGGCGACAACCAGTTCCCGGTATTCAACACCGGCAACGTGGGACAGCATGTGCAGGGCAACGAGCCCGATATCCATGTGCCCTACCTCTACAACTACGTAGGACAGCCCTGGAAGGGACAGGCCGCCATCGTGGCAGCCACCAACGTCTGCTACAAGAACACCCCTGACGGCATCTGTGGCAACGATGACTTTGGCACCCTCTCTGCCTGGTTCGTGTTCCGCGCGCTGGGCTTCTTCCCGGTCAATGCCTCCTCCGGCATCTACGAGATTGGCACCCCGATGTTTGAAACCGCCTCGCTCGATGTGGGCGCTGGCAAGCAGTTCACCGTCACGGCCCAGAACGTCAGCCGCGACAACATCTACATCCAGTCCGCTCGCCTCAATGGCAGCGAGTTCAATCGCAGCTACCTCACCCATGAGGAAATTCTGAGTGGTGGCAAGCTTGAATTCGTGATGGGCGATAGCCCCAATCAGAACTGGGCCAGCCAGCCGGAAGATCTACCGCCCGCGCAAGGTATCGGCACCTTCCTGCACGAAGGCGACCTGCCTGCCGGCTCCCGTTAATCACCTGTTCGGGGGAGGGTTCCCTCCCCCATCACCACTCAAAAATGGAATGACCATGTTCAAGTGCAATCTTCTTTCTCTTGCGGTGATTGCCGCGCTGACCGGTGGCATCGCCGGTTGCAACAGTGAGAGCGAGTCTACCGCTATCGAGAAACCGGTAACTCCAGTTGTCGATCTGTCGGTACTGAAATACGTTGACCCCATGATAGGCACCGCCGCATCAGGCCACACTTTCCCCGGTGCCACCCGCCCTGCCGGCATGGTGCAGCTCTCGCCGGATACCTTTATTGGCTCCAACACCGATCACGAGAGCGGACTCAACCCCTGGCACTCAGCCTCCGGCTACTGGGACTCTTCCAATTACCTCACGGGCGAGATCGTCGCAACCGATGTTCCGCTCTACGGCTTCTCCCATACCCATCTCTCCGGCACCGGCGCCACCGATCTGGGCGACATTCTGGTACTGCCCTACGCCGAGATGGCCGACGCCCAAATAAACGCCTTTGACAAAACCAATGAGCACGCCAGCGCCGGTTATTACCAAACCAGACTGAACAAGGGGGAGATTGAGGTTGAACTGACCACCACCAAACGGGTCGGTTTGCACCGTTACACCTTCGCCAAAGGAGCGGATCGGAATGTGAAATTCGATCTGGGCCACACTCTGCTGAACAACAACGGCCAATCGCTGAAAAACAAAATCGAAGTGGTGGATGAGTACACCCTGCGTGGCCGAAAAACCTCCACTGGCTGGTTCCAGGGACAGAACCATCAGGGCCAGAACATCTTCTTCTACGCCAAATTCAACCAACCTGTGGCCAGGGCCATGCTGGGCGAGCAGGACAAGATGCCCACCCGGGAGATGCGCCCCAACAGCGTCTATCAAGGGGATGACCTGACCGCCTACCTCAATTTTGGCCAGGGTGACCAACCGCTCGAGATCCGGGTCGGTATCTCGGCGGTGAGCTGGCAAGGAGCACAGAAGAATCTGGAGACTGAAGCCCCCACCTTTGACTTTGCCAAGGTGAAGTCAGACGCCGAATACGCGTGGGCCGAAAAGCTGACAACACTCAAAACTGAAGGGGGGACGGAGACCGAGAAGACCAACTTCTACACAGCCCTCTACCACATGATGATCGCCCCTATCGAGCTCTACGATGTGGATGGCAAGTATCTTGATATGCAGGGCACCCTGCGCACCCTGCAACCTGGCGATACCCCCAACTACTCCATCTACTCGACCTGGGATACCTTCCGCGCCGTTCACCCCATGTGGACCATCATGGACCCGCCACAGGCGACTCTCTACGCCAAGGATCTGATCCGCAAATCCAACGTGGAGTTCGGCCTGCTGCCCAAATGGGAAGGCCACGGCTCGGAAACCGGCACCATGATTGGCTACCCCTCGGCGGCCATCCTTGCCGATGCGGTGACCAAGGGGCTGATCGATGCGCAAGAGGCACTGGAAGCCTCGGTCAAATCGGCCCACTACCGGCCTGCCGATTACCCGCAGATCCATGACGACATCCTGAGCTCGCTGATGGCCGGTCAGCTCAGCTATCACGAGAAAGAGCAGTGCGTCCGTTATCCCAACTGGAACTCGGTCTCCTACTCGCTGGAGTTCTCTTTCTACGACTGGACCATCGCCGAGATGGCGAAAGCCGCGGGCGACATGACCACCTATCAGGAGTTCAAGGCACGATCCTACAACTCGCTCAAACATTGGGATCCCCAGGCTGGCAATGCCGATGGCAAAGGCTTCTTCGTACCGACCGAGCTGAAAAACGGTGACCCGTGCGCCCTGAAATACGCGCCAGCCGATTTCGATCCCTACAAGTCGGATGCCTTCTACTACACCGAGGGCAACGCCTGGCAGTGGCAGTGGTCCTTCATGCAGGATCTCGACAAGCTGACCGAGATCATGGGTGGCCAGCAGGGACTGAACGACAAGCTCGACAACCTGTTCAATGCCGACCCCAACGGGGGCGAAGCACATCAGGACATGACTGGTTACATCGGGCAGTACATTCATGGCAACGAGCCCTCACACCACGTCATCTATCTCTACAATCGCACCGCCCAGCCCTGGAAAGCACAGGTGTACCTCGACCGGGTCTATAAGGAGTTCTACAAAACCACCCCGGATGGCCTGATCGGCAATGAAGACGTCGGCCAGATGTCGGCCTGGTACATCATGAGTGCCATGGGCTTCTATCAAATCTCCCCGGGCGACCCGACCTACACCATCGGTCGTCCCATCTTCGACAAGGTCACCATCAACCTGCCCGACGGTCAGTTCAACGTGGTAGCGCAGAACAACAGCCCGGACAACCTCTATGTCAAAGAGGTCACCATCAATGGAAAGCCACTCAACCAGTACAACACCTTCGCCCACAGCGAGATCCGTCCCGGTGGTGAGCTGCGTTTTGTGATGACCAACCAGCAACCGACCCCGTAACTCTACAAGCGGCAAGCCACCCGGCTTGCCGCTTGTTCATCTCCGGAATTTGAGGAACAACGATGTTCAAACCCCACAAGCTGGCCATCATGGTGACAGCCCTGCTTGGCCTCTATGGCTGCAACACAAACGATGAGACTACTGACAATGGCCGCCCCGATAATGCCCTGCAGGTGCTGCAATATGTCGATCCACTGATCGGCACCGATGGGCTGGGCAATGTCAATCCGGCCCCTGTCATGCCGGAAGGGATGATCCAGCCGGGCCCGGACAACTGGAATCCGGCCAACTGGAATGGCAAGGGATCCCCTTCCGACTATCACCACCATCTGGCGAAACTTTCCGGCTTCAGCAGCACCCATATCTCGGGTGCTGGCAAGGGAGATCTCAATGATTTCGCCTTCTTGCCCTTCACCGGCAACAATACCGACCCGGTCACCATCAACAAGACGAGCGAACAGTCGGAAGTAGGCTATTACAAAGCGGATCTGGTGGAGACCGGCATCAAGGCCGAACTCACTGCCACCCAACGGGTCGCCTTCCACCGTTACAGCTATCCGGCGGGTGAAGATCGCAAAGTCCAGCTCGATCTGCAGCACGAGTTGCTGGAGCAATACGGCAACCACTCCCGCAACATTTACTACAAGCGGGTGAGCGACAACGCCATTGCGGGGGCCAGAACCAGCAACGAGTGGGGGCAATGGCAAACGGTCTTTTTCTATGCAGAGTTTTCCGAACCCTTCGTGGAGCAGACCCTCTATGTCGATGGCAAACTGAGCAGCGACACCGAGGTGGGGCTGGCCGATTACATCGGGTATGGCGAAACCAGACCCCGGGTGCGGGATGTGGTGACCCAGCTCAACTTTGCCAAAGGGGAGCAGCCCATCACCATGAAGATGGCGATCTCGGGCACCGGCATTGAGGGGGCCATGGCCAACTTGCGCGCCGATGAACATGGCTACCGCTTTGATCAGGTGGTGCAGGAGAGCAAACAGGCATGGGCGAAAGTGCTCAATAAGTTCACCGTGGAGGGGGGCAGCGATGCCGACAAGACGATGTTTTATACCTCGCTCTATCGCACCTACATCGCCCCCTTCGTCTATCAGGATGTGGATGGCCACTATCGCGGGATGGATGGCAAGGTGCATCAAGCCAAACCGGGCTTTACCAACTACTCGGTTTACTCCATGTGGGACACCTTCCGCGCCGCCCACCCGCTGAAGACCATCATCGAAAAAGAGCGCGCCATCGACTATGTGCACGACCTGCTCAACAAATATAAAACCGGCGGCATCATGCCCAAATGGGAGCTGCACTCCGACTATACCGGCGAGATGGTCGGCTATCCGGCGGTCTCCATCATCGCCGACGTCATCGTCAAATACCCGGATGCATTCACACAGGAAGAGATAAAGCTGGCGCTGCAGGCGGCCAACGTCTCCGCCAACTTTGACCTCGCGCTGACCACCACCTGGGTGCCCTATAGGGATCCCTGGAACGGTGATAAGCGCTTCACTGTGATGACCCGTCACGGTCAGTATGCCGAGCAGCACGGCTATGTCCCCGCCAACGTCAAACTCAAGCCCGAAGAGGGAGGCATGGCCCAGGACAAGTATGATGAGCTGGTCAACGAGTCCGTCTCGTACGGCGTCGAGAATGCCTACTACGACTGGTGTATCGCCCAGCTGGCTCGCCTGGCGGGCGACAAGTCTGCCGAGAACCGCTATCTGACCCGGGCCACCACCTGGCGCGCCTATTTTGACTACAACCCGGCGGAATATGGCAAATATGGTTCGACCGGTTTTATGCGCCCCAAAAATTACGATGGCAGCTGGGTCAACAACTACCCCTCCTGTGCCATCGACAACAATGGCAACCCCGTTACGCCACCACAAAACTGTGACATCAACGACAGCAGCCGTTATGACATCTTCTGGCCCTATCGTGCCGAGCACCGGGGACAGGACTTTACCGAAGGCAACACCTGGCAGTGGAGCTGGTTTGTTCCCCACGATATCGAGGGGCTAAAAGAGGTAATGGGTGGAGAGGAGAAATTCAGGAAGAATCTGGATGCCCTCTTCACCGCCAACTCCAACGCCGATACCTCGCAGGGGGATATGACCGGCTATATCGGGCAGTTCGTGATGGGGAACGAGCCGGATCACCATGTTCCCTACCTCTATAACTGGACCAAGGAGCCGTGGAAAACCCAGGAGTATGTGGATCAGGCGGTGCGCAGCTTCTTCCACCCGACCACCACAGGGCTGATTGGCAATGAGGACGTGGGGCAAATGTCCGCCTGGTACATCATGAGTGCCCTTGGCTTCTATCAGGTCACGCCGGGAGTCCCGGTCTACACCATAGGTCGGCCGCTGTTTGACAAGGTGACGATGGATATTGATGGCGGGAAATTCATCGTGAGCGCCGAAAACAATGGCCCCCAAAATATCTATGTGGAATCCGTCACCATCAATGGCAGACCGTTGGGGGAAAACCTGACATTCAACCACAGCGATATTCGGGCAGGTGGTGAACTGAAATTTATCATGACGGCGCAAAAACCGACCCGCTCAGATAATAAATAACCATCATTGATTGCCAATATATGTTTAGGCCCAAAGCTTCCTTTGGGCCTCTTTTTTGGTCGATTCACAAGAACACTCAAAAAATATGACGTGCTGCATCACATGATATGCGGATCACAAACAGACAGCCTTGTCACAAAAGTCTAGTGAATGACACTTTTTTACTCTGTCGATGAAACAGGAGCCATGGGAATAATAGCGCTCGCCGGGATTGACAGCGCCGAGCCTTGATATTGCGCAGGCACCACTCCGGCATCAAAAAATAAATTTTGACTGCTCACCCCCTACCCGATGGAGCCGTTCCATATGTTCAAGAGAAATATTCTGGCTATTACCCTGACCAGCACCCTGGCCATGTTATCCGGCTGCGATTCAGATAACAGCAGCACCGATAACGACGAGCAAAAGCCAACGCCAACCAATGTGTTGCAATACGTGAATCCATTTGTTGGCACTGGCTTTAACGGTCACACTTTTCCCGGCCCCGTGGTACCGGAAGGCATGGTGCAACTCTCGCCGGATACCGAACTGATAGGGTGGCACTCCTCCTCCGGCTATCACTTCGACAAAGACACCCTGTTCGGTTTTTCCCACACCCATCTCTCCGGCACCGGCATGGGGGGGCTCGGGGATATTCTGTTCCTGCCCTTTACCGAAGATAAATCCAAATACATCGAGCAAAGCGATGATTACCGCAAAGCCATCTCGGTCAAAATGGACAAAAAATCCGAGCAGGCCGAGCCTGGCTACTATGCGGTGCGCATCGCCGAGAATGGCATCAAGGCCGAGCTGACCGCCTCCGAGCGGGTGGGCTTTCACCGCTACACCTATCCGCAGGGGCAACCCCAACGGCTGAAGATCGATTTGAACTCGATCCTCAACAGCGACTGGGGATCGAGTTCGCTGCGCAACAAACTCACCGTCAGCGAAGATGGCTACACCATCACCGGCGAGCGAGATGCGACTCACTTCTCCGGCTGGGCGAAAAACCAGAAGATCTTCTTCCACGCGACCTTCGACAAGAAGATCAAAGAGGTCTACATCCTCGCTGGTGGTGTACCGGTAGAAGGCTTGAGCGCCGAGCACAAGGCCAAATCCAAAGCGGATGTCACCGCCTACGTCGAATTTGAAGAGGGCGGCTCAGCCCAACTGAACGCCAAAGTTGCCCTATCGGCGGTCGATGCCACCGGCGCACGGAACAACTACCAAGCCGAAGGGGATGTTTCGTTTGACGAGGCCCGCGCCAACGCCCGCGAGAAGTGGGCAAACGCCCTCAATTTCACCATCGAGGGGGGCAACAAGGAGCAACACGAGATCTTCTACACCGCCCTCTACCACACCAAGATCGCCCCCATCGTCCATCAGGATGTAGATGGCAACTACCGCGGCATGGGCAAAGGGGCGCAGGCCAAGGGGGAAGGCAGCTACTCCATCCACTATGGCCAGGCAAGCGAAGATCAGCCCAACTTCTCGGTCTACTCACTGTGGGACACCCAGCGAGCGCTGCACCCGCTCAAAACCATCACCGAACCTACCCGCGCCGTGCAATATGCCAAAAACCTGATCCAGAAGTATCTGGAGAGCGGCCTGCTGCCCAAGTGGGAGCATCTGGGGGATGAGACAGGCACCATGGTGGGCTATCCGGCGGTGGTGGTGATTGCCGACGCCATCACCAAATACCCCGATGCCTTCACTGCGCAGGAGAAAAATCTGGCGCTCACGGCCGCCATCGACTCCTCCACCTATACCAACTACCCCATGCTGGCGACCGAGTGGGACAAGGCGGTGCTGGACAAGACCCTGACCAACCACATCGATTACATCGAAAAGAACGGCTTTGCCCCGGCAGTGCAGCGGATCGACGGTCAGCCCGTCTTCGCTGACTACACCCTCGAGTCGGTCTCCTACGGTCTGGAGAACGCCTTCTATGACTGGGCCATCGCCCGGATCGCCAAGGCGGCCGGCAACCCGGCGGCCGAAGCGCGCTATCTGGCCCGTTCTAACGGCTATCAGCGCTACTTCGACCACAATGCGGCCGAATACGCCCAGTACGGGGTGACCGGTTTCATGCGTCCGGTGATGATCGATGGCGCCTTCATGACGCCGTTTGATCCCTATGGCACCGAACATGAGACCGGCAACTATACCGAGGGCAACGCCTGGCAGTGGACCTGGTTTGTGCCCCATGACATCAAGGGTCTGAAAACCGCGATGGGCGGAGAAGAGGCCTTCAAGCAGAATCTGGACGCCACCTTTGCCGCCGAGAGTCAGGGGTCGGAGACCGCTGACATGACCGGGATGATGGGTCAGGTGGCCTTCGGGAATGAACCCTCCCACCATATCCCCTACCTCTACAACTGGACATCGGAGCCTTGGAAAACTCAGGAGACGGTCGACTACATCCTCGACACCATGTACTCGAACACCCCGGCAGGCATCATAGGCAACGAGGATGTGGGCTCCATGTCTGCCTGGTATGTGATGTCAGCACTTGGCTTCTATCAGGTGAATGCGGCAGATCCCGTCTACACCATTGGCCGCCCGCTATTTGCCAAAGCGACCATCCCGGTCAAGGGGGGAACCTTCACCATCATCGCCGATAACAACAGCGCCAAGAACCGCTATGTCCAGTCGGTCACCATCAATGGCAAACCGCTCAAGGATGGTCTCTTCTTCGAGCACAAGGAGTTTATACCGGGGGGCAACCTCCACTTCGTGATGGGCGATACCCCGCCACAAAAGTAACGATCGATAGCATTGAGGTGACATTCAGCACGCAATCCGAAAATGTCACTTTGTGATACCCGACGGCCCACGCCAGATGGATTGATAAAATCCAATCAGCGCTGGGCCATTTTATTTTCCAGTGGGAAGCCCAGGTTCAGCCATTAACCCGTTTTTCTCAAATATGCCTTAAATCGGGCAATAAACCGCAAAAAATGGCTGTAAATCCCATTACAAGGGTTTTTCTGTCATACCTTGACCGCTGTCACATCCTGCCATTAATTAAACAAAAACCACTGTTGAGTTAAAGATCAACACTTTGCGAGCTGGATCACACCAGCAAAACCATGCAACAAAAATCCAGTTATTGCTACATTCATCGCCTGTCCAACCCTACCCTTGAGGGCAATAATGAGCCCAATTCGCAACGCATGACTTAGCCCTTACAGGGAAGGAGAGTGAGATGTTACCCACCATGACCAACGGCAGACTCATCTGCCTGGAGTTGAAGGCCACCAGCAAGGAGGCTCTATTCGACGAGATGGCACAGATGCTGGCGCGCGATGGCGCCGTGTCTGATCAACAGCAATTCGTCAAGGATATCTGGGCCCGCGAACAGCTGGACTGCACCGGCTTCGAGCAGGGTGTCGCCCTGCCCCACGCCAAGAGCAAGGCGGTCAGCCGTCCGGCCATTGCCATCGGTGTCAGCCGTCAGGGTATCGAGTACGGCGCCGAAGATGGCAAGCCGACCCAGCTGATCTTCATGATCGCCTCCCCGGATGGCGGCGCCAACCACCACATCGAAGTGCTGGCCGAGCTATCTACCCGTCTGCTGGAGCCGGGCTTTATCGAGCAGATGAAGGCGGCCACCACTGTCGAACAAGCCCTGACCCTGCTCAAGCAAGGCCCGAAAGCGGAAAAACCGGCGCCAGCCGCCAAACCGGAGGCCTCTGCTCCGGTTGAACCCACCGATCGCACCTTCAAGGATCGCCTCAATACCATGAAGCAGCATCTGCTGTTTGGTACCTCCCACATGATCCCCTTTATCGTGGCGGGCGGTGTGCTGCTCTCCCTGTCGGTGATGATGAGCGGCAAGGGAGCCGTACCGGAAGCGGGCTTCCTCAAAGACATGGCGACCATGGGTATCGCCGGTCTGACCCTGTTTACCGCCGTACTGGGTGGCTACATCGCCTACTCGCTGGCTGACAAGCCGGGCCTGGCCCCAGGCATGATCGGCTCCTGGATTGCCGTTCAGCACTATCAAACCGGTTTCCTCGGCGCCATTCTGGTGGGCTTTATCGCCGGTTTCGTGGTCAATCAGCTCAAACGGATCAAGCTGCCTGACTCAATGACCTCCCTTGGTTCTATCTTCATCTATCCGCTGATCGGTACCTTCCTGGTGTGTGGCATCGTGATGTGGGGGATCGGCGCCCCGATCGCCGCCATGATGGAAGGGATGAACCACTGGCTCTCCAGCATGGCGGGCTCAGGTAAAGTGATGCTGGGGGCCATTCTGGGTGGTATGACCGCCTTCGATATGGGCGGCCCGGTCAACAAGGTTGCAACCCTGTTTGCACAGACTCAGGTCAACACCCAGCCCTGGCTGATGGGCGGCGTCGGTATCGCCATCTGTGTACCGCCGCTCGGTATGGCACTGGCGACCTTTATGTCTCCGAAGCGTTACAAGAAAGAGGAGCGTGAATCCGGTAAAGCGGCCGCCATCATGGGCATGATCGGTATCAGTGAAGGTGCTATCCCGTTCGCCGCTGCTGACCCCATGCGTGTTATCCCGGCCATCGTCGCAGGCGGCATCGTCGGCAACATCACCGGCTTCATGATGCACAGTATCAACCACGCCCCCTGGGGTGGCTGGATTGTCCTGCCGGTTGTTGAAGGCAAGATGGGCTACATCCTGGGTACCATCCTCGGCGCCCTGACCACCGCCATCATCGTCAACCTGCTGAAGAAGCCGGTGAGCGAAGAAGATGACGTCACTACCACCCAAACCAGCTTCGAAGTCATTGAAGCGGAAGGAGAAGCAGACGTACTGGCCATCACTGCCTGCCCGTCTGGCGTTGCCCACACCTTCCTCGCCGCCAAAAGCCTGCAGAAGGCCGCTGCCCAGCAGGGGATCAAGATCAAGGTCGAGACCCAGGGCGCCAACGGCATCATCAACCGCATTACCGCCAAGGATGTCGCCAACGCCCGCTGCGTCATCTTCGCCCACGACGTGGCGATCAAAAACCGCGAGCGCTTCACCAATATCGAGGTCATCGATGTGAAGACCAAGGAGGCGATTCACAATCCGGAAGCACTGCTGGCCCGCACGCTGGGCAACAAGGCAAACGCCGCCTGATAGCAGTCAGACAGCTCATCACAAGGGGCCCATCGCGGGCCCCTTTTCGTTGTCTGCCGAGCAACCGCATATCATCCCACCGACCAAGCCACTGATTTAAAACATATTAACCAGTCACATCACGGATCTTGGCGAGCCGTCACAGAACGGTGACGTGTAAAAAAACAGCAATTGAAGCGCTGGTCAGATCTCATGTCAAATGGCTCCGCCTACTAAACTGGAGCATCACAAAAATGATAAAAATCAATAAATTGGTTCTGGCTGTTACCCTCACCCTCACTGCCACCCCCTTGCTGGCCGCCCACTGGGAGTGCGGTGAGCACGTGCGCTTTGGCCTGCCCTCTGAATCGGATCAGAAGCTCTGCCGTGAAGGGTATGCCGTCGGCTACAACTACGACTACAAGGTGGCGGACTGGGTCTCCTACCGGATGACCGCCCAGAGCGCACAGGGCACAGTGCCGCGCAAGGATGCCTTCGCCGAGGACAGGGAGATCCCGGTTGCCTACCGCGCCACCCTCTCCGACTACAAGGGCTCGGGCTACGACCGTGGCCATCAGGCCCCGGCGGGGGACATGAAATCGAACAAGAACACCATGAAAGAGAGCTTCCTGCTGAGCAACATGACGCCGCAGATCGGGGTGCTCAACCAGAAGGCGTGGCGCGTGCTGGAGGACAAGGTGAACAAGTGGGCGGTCTCCCGCAAGGATGTGCAGGTGATCACCGGCCCCATCTTTACCGGCTCTGAAGAGTCCATCGGTCAGGGTGTGGCGATCCCGAGCGCCTACTACAAGATCGTGATGGATCCGGCCAGACTGCAGGCCATCGCCTTTATCATGCCGCAGGAAGAGGTGCCCATCAGCCAGATCGCCGACTACCGGGTGTCGGTGCGCGAGGTGGAGGAGCAGACTCACCTCAACTTCTTCAGCGATATGCCCGAAGAACAGCAGGAGACACTGGAAGCCCGTGTCTCCCCGATGTGGAACTGACCGCGAACACTCACCAACAGATGGATTGACACCCCATCTGTCTTGCATCGCAACAGAGGGAGGGGGAGTCACGCTCCCCCTGCCCTTTTCAGATGGCAGCTGACCCGTTGCGGCCATTTTTGCGGCCACAGGAGTGGCATCACCCGACGACCCGTCCCGACTCACAGTTTGCCACGCCGTTAGCTGCTATATTGCCCCCTCTTTGGCACTAACAGACTGAATTGACGCATATTTGCCTTATCCCATCGGCCCACAAGCCGGCGCACCACGGCGCGATTCAGCCCGACAGAGGACCTTTTGATGAAACAGACCCTTCTTGCCCTCACCCTCGGCGGCCTGCTGGCGCTCTCGCCCCTCGCCCTGCAAGCGGCCGAGAGCTCGATGCAAATGGAGCACGACCTCAATACCCTGGTCAGCAAGCGCCAGGCGGTGGACATGCTGCTCGGCGAAGCGCTGCAGATCTACAAGTCGCCAGCCAAGATCTCCCACGCCGGTTTTACCGCCAAGATGCCGAGCAATATGGAGCTGGTGACCGAGCGGCTGCTGGCCGCCTACCAGCTTGAGCCCTACCGCACCGACCTGCTCATCTCGGCGGCCAACGCCCAGATCTACAACGGCAACCTGAGCCGCTCCATCACCTTGCTGGAGCAGGCGCAGGCCGTCGCCCCCGATGATCTCGACATCAACAGCTATCTCGCCCTCTGGCAGCTGGTGAAGGGTAACAAGGAGGCTTCCCGCAGCTATCTGGCGAAAGTGGCGGATCGCAACAGTGGCCGCGCCGCCGATCTGGAAGAGATCATCGCCCGGGTGCAGCGGATCACCGCCGCCCCGCTGCAAACCGAACTGACCGAGGATCAGGTGAAGGCCAGCAGGGAGGGCAAACGCGCCATCGTCACCCTGGGCTACGCTCTCAATCCCGACGGCAGCATGGACAAGATCCTGCTGGGCCGGCTGCAAACCACCCTTGAGCTGGCCAAGGCCGACCCGGAGGCGCTGATCATCCTGACCGGCGGCGTGCCCCAGAACCGCCAGACCGAGGGCAAGCTGATGGCCGACTGGCTGGCCAACCACGGCATCGACCGCAGCCGCCTGATTGAAGAGAACTACGCCACCAGCACGGTAGATAACGCCCTCTACAGCGCCTATGCCCTCGCCCGCCACCAGATTGACTATGCGGTGCTGGTAAGCTCCGCCAGCCATGTACGCCGTGGTCAGACGGTGCTGGAAATCGCCTGCGACCAGATTGGCCCGGCCAACATCAAGGTGGCGAGCGTCAGCTACCCCGACAAACCCCTCGAGGAACTGGCCACCCCGAGCGAGAGCGAGCTGCTCGGCATCTACCGCGACGCCCTGCGCACCTACGGTATGTGGAGCTACCGCTCCGCCCCGCTGATTGAGCGTTGATCGACCATCAACACGAAAAAGAGAGGGAGGCGTGATGCCTCCCTCTCTTTTTATTGACCGATGATTGGCCAAGCCGCGCCCGTTAGCTGACGATAAAGCCCTGTGAGGGGGCCGCTTTGGGATCGTCACCGAAGCGGTTTGGCCCCTGCTGACCGTTGCAAACCATAAAGTAGATAAGCACCAGGGTGCCGATAATTGGGATGAGCCCGAGCAGCAGCCACCAAGCGCTACGGTCGGTGTCGTGCAGGCGACGGGCCGCCACCGCCAGCGATGGCAGCAGCACCGCCAGCGAATAGATGGAGCTGATCAGCTCATTGTCGCCGCCGATCAGCTTGTCCACCATGCCGAGCAGCAGCATGACGATGACGTTGCACAGCACGAACATCCAGTATTCGGTGCGACGGGCCCGCCCGCTGAATACCGCATATTGCTTGAGGACCGAGATGTACCAGTTCATTACGCCTCCTGAGTGGCCTTTATGCCTATGAATAAAAAAGAGAGTCGATAAAACAAGTAGTTAAGAGCTTAGCGCGATCATCCCCCCGAGTCGACAATGATGCCCGAACGTCTCCCAAACTAATCAGCTGCGGCAATCATTGACCGACCGAGCCGGAAGATAATTTGCCCTGCGACAGGGCAAATCCCCCCCATCAGCGCATCACTCTCGTCACAAGCAGGAAAATGGTGCTTAATAATCCATTAGCAATCGTATGGACTCAGCGTGAGGATAGCGGTAGATTCGGCGCCCAATCCTGAACAGGATCTGTGTCTCCCTCCCATAATGAATCCACTTATTCATTACTTCTCCTAACACAGGGATAGCCATGAGTATTACACGCAGAGATTTTCTCAACGGCGTTGCCATCACCATTGCGGCAGGCGTCGCCCCCATCAATCTGCTCAAGGCTGCCGAAGGCGGCAGCACGCTGGCGGATAAAACCCTGGCCTACCCGCCCGCCCTCACCGGCCTGCGCGGTAACCACCCGGGCTCCTTCGAACCGGCCCACAGCATCGCCCGTGACGGCAAGCAGTATGACTTTGCCAATATTCCCCTTGAGGGGGAGTACGATCTGGTGATCGTCGGCGCCGGGATCAGCGGCCTGGCCGCCGCCTGCTTCTATCAGCAACTGCTCGGCGCGGATAAGAAGATCCTGCTACTCGACAACCACGACGACTTTGGCGGCCACGCCAAGCGCAACGAGTTCACCACCCCCGATGGCCTGCGTCTGGGTTACGGCGGCAGTGAATCCCTGCAATCACCGCGTTCGGTCTACAGTCCGGTGGCGCTGGGTCTGCTCAAAGCGCTGGAGGTCAACATCGACGAGCTGGCCGCCGGTTTCCAGCAGACCTTCTATCCGGATCTGGGGCTGAGCCGTGGCGTCTATTTCGACGAGAAGCACTTTGGCGTCAACAAGATAGTGAACGGGGATCCGGGCCACAACGTGGCGGACGATATCCCCCGCGATCGCCTGAACGGCCGGCCACTGGCAGAGTTTATCGGTGACTTCCCCCTCGATGATGCCGACAAGGCCGCCCTGTTGGCCCTGCACGAATCGAAGATCGACTACCTGAGCGGCATGACCCGCGAGCAGCAGGACGAGTGGGTGACCCGCAACAGCTACACCACCTTCCTGCGCGATAAAGTGGGCCTCAGCGAGCGGGCGATCACTTACTTCCAGCAGCGCACCAACGACTTCCAGGCGGTCGGCATCGACGCCACCGCCTGCGCCGATGCGCGCCTCTGCGCCTTGCCGGGTTTCGACGGCCTCAATCTGACGCCGCTGGATGCCGAGGAGCAGGCGGAGCTGGACGATCCCTACATCTTCCACTTCCCCGATGGCAACGCTGGTCTCACCCGCCTGATGGTACGCAAGCTCATTCCGCAAGTGGCGCCGGGTCACACCATGCAGGATGTGGTGCTGGCCAAGTTTGACTACAGCAAACTCGACCTGCCTGAGCACAAGGTGCAACTGCGCCTTGGCAGCACGGCGTTGCAGGCCAAAAACGTGCGCCTCGCCGACGGCAAGCTGGCGGTGGATGTCACCTACATCAAGGAGGGGAAACTGCACCGGGTGCGGGCCAAGCAGTCGATCATGGCTGGCTACAACATGATGATCCCCTACATGGTGCCCGAGATGCCGGAGCCCCAGAAGGAGGCGCTGCGCCAGAATGCCAAGGCGCCGCTGGTCTACACCAAGGTGGTGATCAAGAACTGGCAAGCCTTCGTCAAGCTGGGGGTACACGAGGTCTACTCCCCCGCCGCACCCTACAGCCGGGTCAAGCTCGACTATCCGGTCAGCATGGGTGGCTACGAGCATCCCAAGAGCCCGGATCAGCCGATGTGCCTGCACATGGTCTATGTGCCGACCCTGCCGGGCAGCGGCCTCTCGGCCCGCGAACAGTCCCGCAAGGGGCGCGCCATGATCCTCGGCATGCCGTTCGAACAGCATGAGCAGATGATCCGCGAGCAGTTGCAGGGGATGCTCGGCAGCGCCGGTTTCAACCATGAGCAGGACATCCTCGCCATCACGGTCAACCGCTGGTCTCACGGCTACTCCTATGTCACCAACACCCTGTTTGATGACGAAGCGCAGTGCGAAAAATGGATTGAACTGGGTCGCCAGCCGATCGGCAACATCACCATCGCCAACTCGGATGCAGGCTGGAGCCCCTACGCCCACGCCGCCATCGACGAAGCGTGGCGCGCCGTCAACGAGCTGGTTGCCATGAGCAAGGGAGGTGCCCAATGAACCGCCCCCTGTCACTGACCGCCAGCTCCCTGCTGCTGGCACTGCCCGCCCTTGCCGCCAACGCAGCCCCCGCCATGTCGGCAGGCGAATACGTGGCCAAGCTGGGCGATTGCGCCGCCTGTCACACCAGCGAAACCAGCAAGCCGCTGGCGGGCGGCAAAGGGTTCCCGACCCCCATCGGCACCGTATTTGCCACCAACATCACCCCGGACAAGACCCACGGTATCGGCAACTACAGCCTGCCGGAGTTCATCAAGGTGATGCGCGAAGGGGTGGCCCGCGACGGGCATCGCCTCTATCCGGCCATGCCCTACACCGCCTACGCCAAGATGAGCGATAAGGATCTCGAAGATCTCTATCACTACCTGATGAAGGAGGTACAGCCGCTGGCCATCGCCAACAAGGAGAGCGACATCCCCTGGCCCCTCAACATGCGCTGGCCGCTGATGGGCTGGAACTGGGTCTACCACGATGACAGCCGCTTCACCCCGGTCGCAGGCAAAAGCGAAGAGTGGAACCGCGGCGCCTATCTGGTGCAGGGTGCCGGTCACTGCGGCAGCTGCCACACTCCGCGCGGGCTTGGCATGCAGGAGAAAGCGCTGACCGAGGCGGATCCCGTCTACCTGAGCGGTGCTGCGCTGGATGGCTGGTATGCCCCCGATATTCGCGGCAGCCGTTACAGCAAGCAGGCGCTGATCGATCTGCTGAAAACCGGCCGCAGCCAGCATGAAGCGGTCGCGGGCCCCATGGGGGAAGTGATCACCCACAGCAGCCAGTATTTCAGCGACGCCGATCTGGCCAGCATCGCCACCTATCTCACCGATCTGAAAGATGAACCGGTGGCGGAGAAAGGGGCCCGCGCCTACGCCAGTGCCAGCGGCAAGGCGGACTACGCCATGTACTGCTCCACCTGTCACGGGGTCAACGGCCAGGGCAATGACCACGTCATCCCCTCGCTGGTCAACAACCGCACCGTGCTGGCGAGCGATCCGTCGAGCCTGATCAATGTGCTGCTGCACGGCGCCGAGACCCCGGTCACCCACGGCCATCTGGGTTACCACATGCCGGGCTATGGCTGGACCATGGATGACGAGCGGCTCGCCGAGCTGGTCAACACCCTGCGCGCCTCCTGGGGCAATGAAGGCACCGCCGTCAAGGCGGCGGCGGTCAAGGCCCAGCGCGAGCTGCACGGCAAGGAGTAAGGGCTGTCAGCTCTCTCTTGGCCAAGTGTCATAAAAAACGGGCCTCCACTGGAGGCCCGTTTGCTATTGATTAACCAGGTTCCGGTGCTTATCCCTTGCGGGATTTGGGCCCCGGCAGTGGCGCCGTTGGCTGGCGGTAATCGCCATAGGGGAAGATATTGCGAAACCGCTGGGCCACCGGCTCGGGGATGGAGCGGGAGAAGATCAGCTTGACGCCATCGCCATCACGCTGCCCCACAATGCGACCGCGCACCGTGTCGTGGCGCAGGATCTGCTTGGCATGCTCAATAAAGGCGGGTGACACCTTGCCCTGCTTGACCACCACCTTGCCGGGGGCAAGGCGGATTTCGAACAGGGCACCACGCCCCAGCTTCATCAACCACCAGATCAGGGCTATCGCCACTATCAAGGAAATCCAGGCCATCTTCATCCCTCCCAAGCTCTTGATATAAGGCAGTATAAGCGGCCGTGCGCTCCGATTGTTTGGCGCCGATCACAGCCCCCGCGTCAGCGCAATAGCGCCTCTTTACTCAGCAATCCTTGCCCCAGCCCACCAGCGTCTCGCGATAGAGCGCCAGCAAGGCTTCATCGCGCACCGCCACCCCGACCTGCTGCGGGCGATAGGCTGCCCAGTCATCGTGGGAGTGGCGCTTGCCATCGAACTTTTGCAGGGTGTGGCCGATGGCCGGGCCGCTGGTGATCACCCGCACCGACCCCTCGCGCAGGGTAAAGAGGGTCGGGTCAATGACATAGGCGATGGCGGACGGATCGTGAACGTGGCAACCGGAGAGCCCCAGCTTCTCGGAGTAGAAGCGCAGGTAGAAGCGGCTGACATCCCACAGGAAGCGGCCCGGCTCCCCCGCCTTGTCCCTGAGCTCATCCAGATAGACGCTGCTGAAGAAGCTCTGCTGGGTCACATCCAGCCCGATGATCACCACCGGCCAGTCGGCGGTAAAGACCCGGTCGGCGGCATCGGGATCGTCGTGGATATTGGCCTCGGCATAGGGGGTGACGTTGCCGCGATGGCCGTTGACGCCAAAGGCGCCGCCCATCACTACCACCTGTTTCACCAGAGAGACAATCTCGGGGGCCTGTTGCAGCGCCAGCGCCAGATTGGTGAGCGGGCCGATAGTGACCAGGGTGATCTCCCCCGGCGCGGCTTTCACCGCCTCGACAATATATTGCCAAGCGGGGCGGGGATCCGGAGCGATCGTCACCTCCCCCGCCTCCATGTCGCCAAAGCCGCTCGGGCCGTGGACTATGGTGGTGGGGCCAACCGGCTCGCGCAGCAGCGGGGCCAGAGGGCGTTGCGGGTGCCATTGTCGATGGTGGCGTTACCAAAAACAGTGGTGATGGCGAGCAGCTCGATGGCGGGGTGGGCCTCGGCAAACAGGATAGCCATGGCATCGTCGATACCCGGATCGGTATCCAGAATGATTTTATGGGTCATGAGAAATTCCTACGGTGACAAACCCTGCGACAAAAGGGAGAGTCTACCTGGCTGACGGCCCCGTATCCCGGCATGGGATCACAGAGCGAGCCTTTGCTCCCGACAACGACACGCTGCTGAAGACAATCTGCATAAAAAAACGCGGCCCTGTTGCCAGCGCCGCGCCCTTTATCGTTGTTCGTTATCTGCTATCTGGCAGTGATCTGCCTTACTCCGACCCTCAGTGCTTGCGGTGCCAGCGCGGTGAGGTCGCCTTCTCCCCCCAGGGGGTGACGCAGGGGAGCAGCGCCCCTTCAATCACCATCTCGCTGCCTGCCAGCGCTTCGGCGATCTTCTGGTGCAGCACCCGCAGTACCTTGCCCTCGTGCTCGGCCAGAGAGTGGCCCGCAGCAAAGAATTCCGGCTGATATTGCAATGCCAGCTTCTGGGCGAATTCGTAAGTGTTGAAGCAATCCGGCATCCGCTCAACCACATCTTCAAGCCGGGCCAACAAGCTGTTCAGTTCCCTGGTCATAGTGCTCTCTCCGTGTAGATTAATAGCCAAAAACTACCCCTTATTAGATAAGCCACCAACGAGCAAACCACAAAAGTGTGGGGAGACACACAGTTCTCTCTTGCGTCCGGCTCATGGTGAACGGCAGACAGCTTGCCAGCTTTACATTCCGGTAACAAACAGCTAGATTTAGACCGACTAATCAGTCGGTCATTTTTCATGCGGAGAACAACATGGGTGCGGCGCAGCTTCAACACACTCCTGAGGATATCCTCGCCATCAAATTGTCCCTGCCGGATCAGCTGGCACGGCTCAAGCGGGCGAGTCTGGCTCACCCCATGCCTACCCTGGCCGAGCGCCGGGCGCAGCTGACCAAACTCAAACAGGCGTTGCTCGCCCACAAGGGGCAGCTGTGCAAGGCGCTGGCGGCAGATTATGGCCAGCGCAGCCACTACGACAGCCTGATTGCTGATGTGCTGCCCTGCATCATGCAGATCAACTACACCCAGAAGCGGCTCAAACGCTGGATGCAGCCCCACCGCCGTCACACCGGCCTGCTGCTGGCCCCCGCCAAAGTAGAGGTGCACTTCCAGCCACTCGGGGTGGTCGGCATTATCGTGCCGTGGAACTTTCCGGTGATGCTGAGCCTCGGCCCCCTCATCACCGCCATCGCGGCGGGCAACCGGGCGATGCTGAAACTCTCCGAGTTCACCCCCCATACCAATGCCGTGCTGCGCACCATGCTCACCAGCGTATTTGACGAAAACGAGATCGCCATCATCGAAGGGGATGCCCAGATGGCGGCGGCGTTCAGCTCGCTGCCGTTCGATCACCTGCTCTTTACCGGCTCAACCATGGTGGGCAAGCTGGTGATGGCCGCCGCCGCGCCCCAGCTCACCCCCCTCACCCTTGAGCTGGGTGGCAAGAGCCCCTGTCTCATCGCCCCCGACATGCCGGTCGCCACCGCGGTCGAGCGGATGATCTTCGGCAAGAGCCTCAACGCCGGGCAGATCTGCGTCGCCCCCGACTATGTGCTGCTGCCCCGCAGCGAGGTGGATAACTTTATCGCCGCCTATCGCCGCCACTTCAGCAAGCTCTACCCGCAGGGGCTCAATAGTGCAGACTACGGCGCCATCATCAACGACCGCCAGTATCAGCGCCTCGTCAGCTGGCTGGATGAAGCCGAGCAGGCGGGTGCCCAGCTCCACCCCTGTGGCAGCCCGGCCCGCGATGACCAGCGTCGCCTGCTGGTGCCCCACCTGCTGACCGGGGTGCCGGGTCAGTGTCAGGTGATGCAGCAGGAGATCTTCGGGCCACTGCTGCCGCTCATCCCCTACGACACCCTGGAAGAGGCACTCGCCTATATCGCCGAACGTCCCCGCCCGCTGGCCCTCTATCTGATGAGCTTCGACCCCGAGCTGCAGGCGCGAGTGACCCGGGAGACCCACTCCGGCGGCATGGCGATCAACGAAAGCCTGTTTCAGGTGGCGGCCGACGATGTGCCGTTTGGCGGCATCGGCGCCTCCGGCATGGGCCACTACCACGGCCACGAGGGGTTTCTTACCTTCTCCAAGGCGAAAACCGTGCTGACCCGCGGCAAGTTCACCACCGGCTCCCTGATCCACCCGCCCTACCATAGCTGGATCCAGAAGCTGATGATGGCCTTCTTCCTGCGCTGATGGAGATGACCATGAACCAGGCTATCCCGCAGCCACAAAACATGACCGACAAGCGCCGCCAGATCCTGGATGCCGCCCTCGCCCTCTGCGCCGAAGATGGTCTGCAGGGGGCAGCTACCGCCCGCATTGCCAAGGCGGCCAGGGTCGCCAACGGCACCCTGTTCCACCACTTTCCGAGCAAGGAGGCACTGATCCTCCAGCTCTATCAGGATGTGAAGACCCGGATGGGCGCAGCCATCTGCAAAGCCGATCCCGATCTGGCACTGCGCGAGCAGATCCACCACTACTGGCAGCAGGCGATGAGCTGGATGCTGGCCCACCCCAACGAGCTCAAATTTGTGTTGGGTTTCTTTCACTCCCCCCTGCTGGCCCGCCCGGCCCGCAGCCAGATCTTGAATGACACTCTGCGCTTTCTGCCCGCCCTGCTGGTAAAAGGGCAGGCCAGCGGCGAGCTGATGCAGGCCCCCGCGCCGCTGTTGCTGGAGGTGTGTCAGGGGCAGTTCCTCGCCTGCGCATCACTCTTTGTCGATCAACCCGAGCTTGGGCAGGATGCCCACTGGCAAGCCAGTGCCTTTGCCCTCTTCTGGTCAGCCATCTCAGGAGCCAACCCCTATGACAACTCCGACCGTTGAATCTCTGGCCGCACTGGGCCGCCGCCTCTGGATCACCACTCTGCTCTGGGTGGTGGGCCGTACTCTCTGCCGCGCCGCCCGCACCGATGAGGCGGTACGCCGCGAATTGGCGCCGTTGCCGGACGGGCTGGCTATTCGCCTCGAAGTGGGCGGCATCGGCTACGCCATGAACATGCACAAGCAGGGTGGCCGCTGGTATCCCGATGCGCCAGCCGCCCCTCATGCCACCATCCATCCGCTGCGGGTACGCTTCAAGCATCCCAATATCGCCTTTCGCGCCCTGAGTTTTCGGCTCGGGGTCAATCAGGCATTTGGCGAAAACCGGCTGCTGGTGGAGGGAGACCTGACCGTTGCCATGCATCTGGTGCGGGGGCTTGAGCAGTTGCAGTCCCTGATCCTGCCTGCCTTTATCGCGCGGCCGCTGCTGCGCCACTATCCGGCCCAGCGCAACAAGCTTGGTCGTGCCTGCAACATCTATCTGGGTCTGGTAACCGGCTGAGCGCAAGGAGCCTTGATATGAGCCGCTATTACGATTTCTTCTGCCCGGTCAAACTGCTGGCCGGTGAACAGGCGCTGGAGCAACTGGCCAGCGAGCTGGCCAGCCTCGGGGCCCGTCGCCCGCTGCTGCTGACCGACAAGGGGGTCAATGCCACCGGCCTTGCCACCCTGCTGGCCAATGTGCTGGCCGAGGGGGAGCTGCCAGTCGCCGCCATCTGGGACGAGATCCCGGCCGACTCTTCCACCGCCGTGGTGGAGCGGATCGCCAAACGCTATCGCGAGCTCGACTGCGACAGTCTGGTGGCGCTGGGGGGCGGCTCGGTCATCGACACTGCCAAGGCGGTCAATATTCTCACTTCCATGGGGGGGGATCATCTGCTCGACTACTCGGGCGCCGGTTGCCTGACCCGTCCCCTCAAGCCGCTGGCGGTGGTGCCCACCACGGCGGGCACAGGATCAGAAGTGACATTGGTTGCAGTGATCAAGGATGAGGCGAGCGGGCGCAAGGTGCCCTTCACCTCCCCCTTCCTGCTGCCCCAGCTGGCGGTGCTCGACCCGCGCCTGACCCAGGGGCTGCCCCTCAATATCACTGCCGCCACCGCCATGGACGCCATGACCCACGCCATCGAGGCCTTTATCGGCACAGCGAAAAACCCAGTGAGCGATGCGCTGGCCCTGATGGCGGTGGAGAAGATCGCCAGCGCCCTGCCGCAAATCATCCACGACCCGCAAAACAAACAGCTGCGGCTGCAACTGGCGGAAGGCTCCACGCTGGCTGGCATGGCTTTTTCCAACTCCATGGTGGGGCTGGTGCACGCCCTCGGCCACAGTCTGGGAGCCCGCTGCCATCTGCCCCACGGGCTGTGCATGAACCTCTTTTTGCCGACCGTGCTCGATTACAACCGCCCCGAGGTGGATAGCGAGTTGGCCCGGCTGCTGTTGCCGCTGGTGGGGGCGGAGCGCTTTGCCGCCACCCCGGCCCACCAGCGGGCGGAGGCGACCATCACAGCCATTCGCACCCTGCGCGACACCTTGTGGCAAGCGGTTAAGCTGCCGCGCACCATGAGCGAGGCAGGGGTAAGCGATCGCTCGCTACTGACCGAGATCCGCGATCTGGCGGTCAACGACGGTGCCATGCTGTTCAATCGCAAGGACGCCGACCGTGAGCAGTTACTCACCCTGCTGGAGCTAGCCTGGGTCTGATCCCTCCCCTTTGCCAATAATCTTGTGCTGACACTAACGCGGTGCCCGACTCACCATCGGGCACCTTGATCTGCATCGCGATATCGATGCTCCCTCTGTCAAAGGGGGATGATATTGACCACGGGCTCTCATTATCTGTTCTATACCTTGGCTAACAGTTATGTTGTGCCGAGAGACCCAACTTTATGCCAGAGGTGCCCACCATGAGCGACATCATCCATCAGGCCAACCAGCAGCAGTTCATCTGTATGGTGGAGGGGAAAGAGTCGAGACTGCGCTACCGGCGGCTCGATGCCAAGACCATCGACGCCTACAGCACCTTCGTGCCCCCCGAGCTGCGGGTGCAGGGGATTGCCGATCAGCTGGCACGCGCCTTCTTCAACTGGACTCAGGCGGAGGGGCTCACTATAGTGCCGAGCTGCCGCTACATTGATGTCTGGTTACGCCGCAATGCCAACAACTGAACCTCTGAACTCCGCCCTCGAACAGCAATTCCAAGCCAAAACAGAAGCCCTGCTGCGGGCCGATCCGCAGCGGATGGCCTGCCTGCAAGCCGCGGCCGAGCTCAATCTGCCCGACTGGGCGCTGGGGGCCGGTTTTATCCGCAACCTCATCTGGGATCACCTTCACCACAAGGCGGTGCCCACCCCGCTCAACGATATCGACCTTATCTATCTCGATAAAAGCGACCCGCAAGGGCTGGCCGAAGCGGAGCACGAAGCTTGGCTCGCCAAACGCCTGCCCGGCCAGCAGTGGGAAGTGCGCAATCAGGCTCGCATGCACACTCGCCAGCTGGTAGCGCCGTTTGCCAGCAGCCTTGAGGCGCTCAGCCACTGGGTCGAGGTGCCCACCTGCATCGGCGTACGCCTCACCCGAGATGGCGAGTTCGAGTGGCTCGCCCCCTACGGCTTTACCATCAACTGGTCGCTGCAAGTGAGTGCCAACCCCAGATGTCGTCAGGACAAACAGATTTTTACCCAGCGCATCAAGGAGAAACGCTGGCAGGCTATCTGGCCTGACCTTCAGGTAAACTGGCCATAACCTGATTGCAATCTTTCGATAACCTTGGGCACACTAGGGGAAAAGCTGGTTGTAACTCAATGGGTTAAATAATGCGCGACTTCTTCTCTCTCGAACGCTGGCTACCGGGCCTCGCCGCCCTGCTGCAATACCAGCGCGCCTGGTTGATGCCAGATCTTCGCGCCGGACTCTCGGTGGCGGCAGTAGCGCTGCCCGTCGCCATTGCCTATGCAGAACTCGCCGGAGTGGGTGCCATCGTCGGTCTCTACTCCTGCATCCTGCCCATGCTGGTCTACGCCCTGTTTGGCACCTCCCGCCAGCTGATTGTCGGCCCCGATGCCGCCACCTGTGCGGTCATCGCCGCCGTGGTGACGCCGCTGGCCGCAGGCGACCCCACCCGTCACTGGCAACTGGTGATGACCATGACCGCCATGACCGGCTTCTGGTGCCTGATTGCCAGCCGCTTCAAGCTGGGAGTGCTGGCGGACTTTCTCTCCCGCCCCATCCTGATGGGGCTGCTCAATGGTGTGGCCATCACCATCATGGTGGGCCAGCTCTCCAAAATCTTCGGCTTCACTTTCAGCGAACGTTACCTCATCGAGCGGATCGCCAGCGGGGCCACCTATATCACCCAGACCCATCTGCCGACCCTGGCCATGAGTCTGGTAGCCCTGCTCACCCTGCTGCTGGCCAAGCGCTACAAACCGGCATGGCCCTCCTCCATGGTGGCCATGGTGGTGACCGCTGCGCTGGTGTGGGGCTTTAATCTCGGCCAGTTTGATATCGCCACCCTGGGGGCCGTGGGCTCCGGCCTGCCCGCGTTCCAGATGCCGGAATTTCCCCCCGGTCTGATGCGGGAGCTGGTGCTGCCTGCCCTTAACCTCGCCATGGTGAGCTTCGTCTCCATGATGCTGACCGCCCGCAGCTTTGCCGCCAAAAACGGTTATGAGATAGACGCGGACAAGGAGTTTCGGGCCCTCGGTATGGCTAACCTCGCCTCCGCGGTCTCACAGGGTTTTGCCATCAGCGGCGCGGATTCACGCACCGCGGTCAACGACGCCAACGGCGGCAAGAGCCAGCTGGTCTCCATCATCGCTGCGGCGGTGATCGCCCTCATCACCTTCTATCTGACGGCGCCGCTCAAATACATCCCGACCGCCGCCCTCGGGGTAGTGCTGGTGATGGCTTCCCTGTCGCTCACCGATTTTCGCGGTCTCTGGGCGCTGCGCCACTCCGACCGCGCCGCCTTCTGGTTGGCGCTGGTCACCTTTATCAGCGTGCTCACCATGGGGGTGATCCCCGGGATCACCCTTGCCGTGTTGCTGGGGCTGTTCCAGTTCCTGCGCAATGTGATGCGCCCCACCGACCAGCTGCTTGGCATGGATGACGAGGGGGTAGTGCGCACCCTGGGGGATAACGAACAGGCCAAGGCGATCCCGGGTATTCTGGTCTATCGCTTCAACTCGCCGCTCACCTACTTCAATGCCCCCTATTTCAAGCGGCGGGTGCTGGCCCTGCTGGTGCAGGATCCCCGAGCCCCCAAGTGTCTGGTGATCGATGCGGTCGCCTGCTTCACCCATCAGGACATCAGCGTGATGAGCATGGTGGGAGAGCTGCACAAAGAGCTGAAACGGCGCGGCATCCATATGGTGATGGCGGGTCGCCACGGCCAGATGACTCACTGGCTAAAGCAGGCGGGCGTGCGGGTAGGCGATGAGGGGATCATCCTCTGCCCCGACATGTATCAGGCGCTGCGCCTGACCCGCTGCTATCGCGAGCCGGTGTTCAAGGATGATGCGGTGGTGGAGAGCACCACTGATGCCATCCGCTCAAATTGGCCGCAGGATGATGCCCTGCCCGACTCGGCGCGCCTCACCCTGCAAAGCGAACAGGAGGCGGGCGCCACGCCTGCCTGATCCCTTGGCCTGCTCCCCTGGCCGGTGCAATCCTGCACAAGGATTGCACCGGCCTTGGCCTTGGTGTTAAATGCGCCCCCAGAGGGCACTCACCCGTGCCCTCCCAGCTGTTGGACATGCCATGCAATCTCAATCCCACGCAGGCCCGGGCACGCTCTTTGCGCTGACCTGGCCGCTCTTTATCGATCTCGCCCTGCACTTTCTGACCGGCGCCCTCAATACCTTCATGGTGGGTCACGTCTCCTATCAGGGAGTGGCCGCGCTGGCGGTCGGCAATCAGGTGTTCGATCTCGCCATCACATTGTTCAGCTTCGTCAGCATCGGTACCAGCGTGGTGATCACCCAGTATCTGGGGGCGGGCGATCGGGAGAAAAGCCGGGTGGTGATCCACACCGCCATCGGCTTCAACCTGCTGATCGGTCTGGTGGCCGCCATCGGCGTGATGGCAGGTGCCAGCACCATGCTGGCGCTGATGAACCTGCCTGCCAATCTGATGAGCGACGGGACGCTTTACTTGCAGATCATCGGTCTCTGCCTGTTACCGGAGGCCGCGGCCCTCTGTCTGGCGGCGACCCTGCGCGCTCACGGCCACACTCGTCAGGCGATGTATGTGACCCTCATCGTCAACCTCATCACCTTCGTCGGCAACCTGCTGCTGCTCTACGGCTGGTTCGGCCTGCCCCAGCTTGGCGTCGCCGGTGTCGCCATCAGCACAGTTGCCGGACGTCTGGTGGGCGTGGTGCTGCTGGTGTGGCTGGTAGCCCGCAAGACCGGCATTCGACTGGTGGTGCGCGATATCGTCCACCCCAGCCGGGAGATGCTCGGCAAGGTACTCCATATCGGCCTGCCGGCGGCGGGGGAGAACCTCTCCTGGATGCTGCAGTTTATGGTGGTGACAGCCTTTGTCGGACTGCTGGGTGACAAGGCGCTGGCGACCCAATCCTACTTCTTCCAGATCTGCCTGTTTATCCTGCTGTTTGGCCTCTCCATCGGCCTTGGCAACGAGATCATCATCGGCCATCTGGCGGGAGCAAGACAGTTCGATCGCGCCTATCAGCAGCTGCTCAAAAGCCTCAAGCTGGGGCTGGCAGTCACCTGTGTCATCGCCGTGGCGGCGGCCCTCAATGGCCGCACCATCATCAGCCTCTTTACCGATGATGCCGACATCATCACTCAGGTGGCGCAGCTGTTTCTTATCAGCCTTATCCTCGAACCCGGCCGCACCTTCAATCTGGTGGTGATCAACGCCCTGCGGGCCACCGGGGATGCCCGTTTCCCCCTCTACATGGCGTTGCTCTCCATGTGGGGAATTGCCGTGCCACTCTCCTATTTCCTCGGTATCATGCAGGGTTATGGACTGGTCGGTATCTGGCTGGCGCTGGCCTGCGACGAGTGGGTGCGCGGTCTGGCCATGTTCTGGCGCTGGCGCAGTCGTCGCTGGCAAAACAAAATTCTTGTTGAAACAAAAGCGGAATCACAATGAAGAAGATAGGACTCTTGCTGGCTGCCATCCTGCTCAGCCCCCTGGCCATGGCGCAAACTGCCCCTGCCGCTCCCAAGGCTCAAGCCACCCAGACCTGGTATGTGGCCCCCATCGCCATCGATGAAACCAGCGAAGCCCAGAAGGCGCTGACCAAGGATTTCATGGCCCAGATGATCAAGACCATCAAGATCAACGAGTACCAGACCGGCAAGGCGGTGGGTAACACCAAAAAGCCCAAGTGGCTGATCCGCACCAAGCTGATCCCCGCCAGCAACGAGCCGCTGGTCGGCAAGAAGCACCCGCAGGGTCTCACCTACGGCAAGGGCAATCCGACCCAGGAGATCGTCGGCGAGCTGTTGATGAACGGCACCCTGGTGGCCCACATCGGCCAGGGCTGGCGCGAGCCTATCGTCCCGGGCACGCCGGTGGCTGACAAACTCTCCATCGCCAACTATCGCTACGCCATCGGGGATCAGGCCAAGTCGGCGGATCTGGAGGAGCTGGCGGCCCAGATTGGCTTTGAAGCGGGCAAGGTGATCCACCGCGGCGGCAAGCCGCTACCCGAGAAGAAAAAGAAAAAAGAGCAGGCGGACGAAGAGAAAGAGTAACGTCGCCTGCATCCATAAAAAGGGGCCAGTCGGCCCCTTTTTTGATCCTGCGCCCTCACGCCAACACTGCCCCTGTTGTGACTTGTCGCACAGTTTGGCTCACCATTCAGATTGATAAATCACTTATCTTGTTTTGATTCAACAAGTTATAAATATTCCGCCGAATACTCCAAATCATTGCCCCCAAATCCGATCAGGATCACATTTATCCCCGGCACTAAGGGGTAGCTTTGGTCTTACAGGCACAATCAAACGAAACCAAGGAGGCTCCATTACATGTTCCCAGAGTACAGAGAACTCATCTCGAAACTGAAGAGCAGTGATGTCCATTTCCAGAAGAAGTTTGACTTGCACAACGACCTGGATGCGGAGATTAGAAAGTTGGAAAAGCATCACGCCAGCGACTATAGCGCCGAGGTGAGAGATCTGAAAAAACAGAAACTCAAACTGAAAGAGGAGATATACGACATCCTCAAACAACATCCACAATAGATGCCTCGAAGAATATGCGGATAAGCAATTTATCCCCCAGCCCGGCCCACGCGCCGGGCTTTTTGTTGTTTCAGTCAATTAGTTGACACCCGAGCCTACCGATCTTGTCGGTAGTTTGTTACATTTTTCCCCTGGAATTCAGGGAATAACGGTGATGATAACATGAGCAAAAAACGATCTTTTTATCATCTCTTGCTGCTTTGCCTGTTCACATTGAGCCACCCCCTGCAGGCTCAGGAGCCTGAACTGGAGCTGTGGCACTCCCAGCAGGCCGGTTACGTGATCGACGACGTGATCGCCCGCTTCAATCAGGAGGGGAACCACAGAGTGCGGGTCACCCAGATTGAGCCGGGCAAGATCAAGGCGGATCTCCTGCTGGCAGCTCAGGCCAGGGGGCTGCCCGATCTGATGCTAATCCCCTCCGATTTTATCGGCCTCTATCGCCAGATGACCCTCGCTCCCCTCCCGGCCGAGTGGTTTTCCCCCGCGCTGAGGGCCAGCGCCTTGCGTTATGTCACCCTGGATCGGCAACGCTGGGGCATGCCCATGATGCAGGGCAACCATCTGATGCTGTTTTACAACAAGGCGCTGGTCTCGACTCCGGTGACCCAATGGCAGCAACTGACTGCTATCACCCCGGCCCTCAAGACCAAGGGGGTCTACCCCGTCAGCTGGCCCTATCACGACATGTACTACTTCGCCGCCTTTTTACACACCTTTGGCGGCTCGCCGGTGACCGAAGGGCGCATCACCCTCGACAGCCCTGCCATGGTGCAGGCGCTGGAGGCCTACCGCACCGTCGCCAGCGAACAGTGGGTCGATCCCGAGTGCGACTATGACACCGCCCTCGCCCGCTTCAATGAGGGCAAGAGCGCCTACCTCATCAATGGGGACTGGGCCTTCAATGATCTGGTGAAGAACATGGGGGATAAGCTGGGCGTCGCCCTGCTGCCCCGCTGGCAAAGCCATCCCATGCACTCCATGAGCGGCGCCTACGTAATGGGAGCCTCCCGCTGGGCGATGGACGATGAGGATCGGCAACCCGTCATCAAGGCATTGATGGCCTTTATCCAGCGTCAGGATATTCAACAGTTCATCTATCATCAGGGGGCGCTGCTGCCGGTCAATCAGCAGGCTTTTACCGCCATCAGCCGCCGTCCCACGCCTCAGGAAAAAGTGCTGCTGGAGCAGTTCACCCTCAGTACCCCCATGCCCTCCGACAGCGCCATGTCCATCGCCTGGCAAGCGATGGAGAAAGGGTTCGAGCGCTTTAAAGAAGGGATCAGTGCCGCCGACACCGCCCGTTATATGCAGCAGCTGGCCGATCAGCAGTACCGGCAGGTCAAAACACCATGAAACATCGCACCTTTCGGCTCGGCCCGACCCTCATCATCATCCTATTCACCGTCGCCTTGCTGCCGGCACTGCTGGCCAGCACTGTGCTGCTGATCCGCCAGCACCAGATCATCGCCCAGAGCGAGCAGTCACAGCTGGAGCGGGCCCTCACCAGCATGACCCGCGAAGCCCGCTTTCGCAGCGAGCTGATCGGCACCCAGATCAATCAGCTCAGTCAGGATCGGGTGCTCAATCAGGCCCTCGACAACTTCCTCTTCTCCAGCCATGCCCGGCTGGCACTGGCCACCTTCATCAAGTCCAACAGCCTGCTCACCTCGGCCTACCTCATCGATGACAAGGGGCTGGTGGTGGAGTACATCAATGGCCAGGCCTCCCACCTCGAATCGAGCAACCTGATGCCGCAGCTGATGGCCTGGGGCAAGACCCGCGAGGCGAAACAGGGCAAGCATCTGCTGCTGCCCGTCGATGATCCCGTGTTGGTCGACGACATGGAGCAAAACCGCAGCGGCGGGCTGGCGCTGGTGGCCCCCATCTATCGCAACCACCAGCGAGCAGGGGTGATGCAGACCCCTTCCGGCTTCGTGATGGCCATCCTCCCCTGGCGGCAGATGGCCCAGTTGCTGGAACCCTATCTCAAGGGGAGCGAATATCTGGTGATCTCCCAGGGCGAGAACCGTCTCTACGAAGGGGCTCACCAGAGCGCCAACGCCATGGATGACAGGGAGCCAAGCAAGATGGCGCAGCCCCTGGCTATTGGCTGGCCCCAGCTGGAGCAGGAGATCACCCCCACCATCACCCTCTACAGCTACAGCAATGACAGGGTCAGCGAGCTCAATAAATCCCAGCAGTTGCTGACCGTCAGCATCGCCGTCATGTTGCTGCTGGTGGCCATCGGCTGCGTCTGGCTCACTCGCTGGCTCACCCGACCGCTGCGCTCGCTGGCCGCGCTGGTGCGCAGCTATGGCAAGGGCAATTACCAGCAACGGCAGGCACCGCTGCGCTTTGTGGAGTACGACGAGGTGCGCCAGTTGCTGCAGGAGATGGCCAGCACTATCTCGGATCAGGTGCGGGCGCTCTATCAGCAAAATGAACAGCTGCAGCAGGCTAATAGCGAGAAAGAGGCCTTCAACCAGCGGCTGCTCGGCTTCAACGACGAACTGGAGCAAGAGGTTGCCTCGCAAACGACCGCCCTGCGCTCGGCCCTGAGCCGGGAGGAGCGCAGCCGCCATATCCTGCAATCCTGGCTGCAGTTCGGTCTGCACCAGCAGCTGGATATCGATATTGCCGAGCTGGCCAGCTCCGCCCTGCTGCAGCTCTCGCAGCTCTATCCTGGCCACCGCTGGGGACTGGTGATCCGCCGAGACGGGCAACCCCACTACTCCCTGACCCAGGGGGTCGATGCCCCCTTGCGGGATGCCTTGCAGGAGAAACTGGCTCAACTGATGGATGAGGAGGTCAAACACTCCGAATGCCAGTGGGACAACGCACTCTGGAAGATCATGACCCTGCCCGGTAGCCAGAGCGGCGTGCTGTTTGGCTATCTGATGGTGAGCGCCGAAGGGCTGGAGTCCGAAGACAGGGCCATCTTGCGGCTGTTTGCCAAGCAGTTGGCGGTGGGCATCGAGGGGCGTCTCTTCACCGACGAGCTGGCGCGGGTAGCCCGCACCGACAACCTCACCGGGCTGCCCAACCGGCAGGCGTTCGAAGAGGCCTTCCACCACTATCAAGCAGTGCTGGCGCGCCATCCGGAGCGTCACCTCGCCCTCTTCATGCTCGATCTCAACGGCCTCAAGCGCACTAACGACCAGTATGGGCACGAGGCGGGCGACGCCCTGCTGATCCAGATGGCTCGCCAACTGCGCACCCTCTGCCGTCAGGATGAGAAGATTTTCCGTATCGGCGGCGACGAGTTCGTGCTGCTGGCGGAGGCGGACCACCTCGCCAGCCAGCTGCTGGCAGGTAGACTTGAGGCAAGCCAGCAGCACGCCATCGTGCAACATGGGGAGCACAGCTTCCCGCTGCGTTTTGCCATCGGCTGGAGCAGCAGCGACCAGACCCCGCTGGCGGAGCTGAGCCGGGTGGCTGACGACGCCATGTATGCCAATAAGGCGCGCTTCTATCAGGGGCAGCGATAAAAAGCGGAGGTCTGTGGCGTTGGCGAGCCTTTCGCCAACGCCCTGATCAGCTCGCAAAAATGGCGCGCAACGCTAGACGCGGCGCGGACCATGACTAAGATAGGGGCTCTTGATGTCTCGATTTGGAAGGGAGTAGGAAATGGAGTTAGTACTTGGCCCGCTGGAAGCCCGCGTCATCGGCTGTCTGATTGAAAAAGAGATCTGCACCCCGGATCAATATCCCCTCTCCCTTAATGCACTGGTCAACGCTTGCAACCAGAAGAGCAACCGAGAGCCGGTGCTGGAGCTCTCCGAGCTCGATATCCGCGCCGTGGTGGACGAGCTGATCCGCAAGCGGCTGGTGGTCAACACTGCAGGCTTCAACGCCCGGGTGCCCCGCTACCAGCACAGATTCTGCAACACCGAATTTGGCGAGCTGAAATTCAGTGCCCAGGAGCTCGGCATCGTCTGCGAACTGCTGCTGCGCGGCCCGCAAACCCCGGGGGAGCTGCGCTCGCGCACCAACCGCCTCTGCAGCTTCGATGATGTCACCGAGGTGGATGCGGTGCTGACCCAGCTTATCGAGCGTGGCCCCTACGTGGTCAAGCTGCCGCGCGAGCCAGGCAAGCGCGAATCCCGCTACGCCCACCTGTTTAGCGGCGAAGTGGATATTCAGGCGATGATGGATGCCGCTCCCGCCGCGGCCTATGCCTCCCCTGCCGCCGACCGCCTGAGCGAGCTGGAGCAGGAGGTGAACGAGCTCAAGAGCCGTCTCGCCGCCATGGAAGCACGGCTGGCTGCGCTGGATGGCCAGGGCTGATCGCCTTTACCATCGCCACTCTCTATCAGGGAGCCGGGGCAGATGTCCCCGGCTCCCTGCGTTTTTTTATCGTGAGGAAGTGCCCGTGATCACCCTGATTAAAGAGTCTGACCACCAGAAGATGCCTTGGAAAAACCAGCAGGGCACTACCAGCCAGATCCTCATCTCCCCCAAGGGGAGCAGCCTTGCCAAACTCGACTTTGACTATCGACTGAGCTCGGCCCCCATCAAGAGCGCGGGTCCCTTCTCCCCCTTTCCCGGCTATCAGCGCATTTTGCTGCCGGTGAGCGGGGCAGGCTTTGTGCTCAACGGCCACCCCTACGCCACCTTCGAGGCGGCGCACTTTAGCGGCGATGAGGAGACCCACTGCGAGTTGCTGAAAAAAGAGGTGACCGATCTGGGGCTTATCTACCATCCGGATCGCATCAGCGCCAACGTGCGGGTGCTGAACCTCCCCTTCCCGCTGACCCTTACCCTCGAGCCAGAGAAGACCTACCTCTGTCACCTGCTGAGCGGCCAGCTGGCCGTGCAGGGCAAAGAGGTGGCTATCAAAGAGACGCTGGTAGTGACCGGGGAAGAGAGCATTCACTTCGAATGCCAGAAGAAGACCGCCATCGCCTTCTTTACCCTGCAGGCCAAATAGCGCGAAAGTCGGCGGTGTGCAGTCATGCCACGCCACACACAAACAGCAGAGATGAAAAAGCCGGGAAATCCCGGCTTTTGCTATTGAGCCAACCGGCTCGTGCCGGTCAGCACCTTAGTTGACCTTGAAGGAGCCCTTCATCATGGCGAAGTGGCCGGGGAAGGAGCAGAAGAAGGTGAGATCCTTGCCCGCCAGACCGTCGGTCTTGAAGGTGACGCTGCTGCTCTCGCCGCCGCCGATCAGCTTGGTGTGAGCCAGCACACGGGGATCATCCTTGGGCAGATAGCCGTTCTCGGCCCCGGCGCTCATCCCGGCAGTCGCCACGGTCTGATAGTCGGCGGTGCTGGCCAGCACCCAGTTGTGACCCATGGCGGTCACGGGCAGCTTGCCGGTATGGTTCAGGGTGACCGTCACCTCCTTGCAGGTGGCCGGCACGCTCATCTCTTTGAGGTTGTACTGCATGGCATCATTGCCTTCGATGACCAGTGCACACTCATCCGCCAGCACGGGGGCAGCCAGGGTACTCAGAAACAGCAGGGTAATCGCCTTTTTCATCATCTTCTCCTTTGATTGGCAATGGATGGCAACGACTTGGCGGATGCGGTGAACGCTTCGCAAAGATGCCGTCTAAATCGACCTTCATTTTACTCAATTGTCTTCAATCGGCTATGGCTTTTGGCCAAAGCTGCGGGCCAGGTCACCAGACGGTGCTCTACTCGCCACTCTCTCCCTCACGGATGGACGATACGGCGCTCGGCTGTCACAGGTTCAAAACTGTTTAATTTTTTCTGCCCTTTTCCCTCCGATTGGCCCTATCAGGGCTCGCCCGGCGGGCGCCCCTTGGCTAAGCTAGCGCCCCGATATGAACCTTCTCCAGATGAGAGCGCCGGATGATTGCGATAACCCCCGTGGCGGCCCTGCGCGGCCTGCTGCTAACCCTGCTGCTGGCGCTGGCCGGCTGCCAGCCAACCCCGCCTGCCCAGACCCGAATTCAGGGCAAGACCATGGGCACCTACTATGTGGTGACCCTGAGCGATAGCTACCCCGGTGGGGAGCCCGCCCTCAAAAGCGACGTAGAGAGCCTGCTGGCCCGGATGAACAAGGAGATCTCCACCTACGATCCGGGTTCGCTCATCTCCCGTTTCAATCAGGGGCCCGCCAATACCCCGTTTGCCATCCCGCCCGCCATGGCCATCATAGTCCAGCAGGGGATGGATGCCGGTAAGCTGACCGACGGCAAGCTGGATGTGACCGTGGGGCCTCTGGTAAATCTGTGGGGCTTTGGCCCGGACAAACGGCCGGTCAAGCGGCCCGATGAGGCGGCCATCGCCGCCGCCCGCCACAAGGTGGGCATCGACAAGCTGACCCTGACCCCGCAAGGGGATCACTTCCTGCTCGAAAAAACGATCCCGGATCTCTATCTCGACCTCTCCACCCTTGGCGAGGGGGCCGCCTCTGACGAGATTGCCGCCCTGCTCGAAGGCAAGGGGGTACACAACTACCTGATCGAAGTGGCCGGTGCGGTGCGCAGCAAGGGCAACAACAGCAAGGGCTCGCCATGGAAAGTAGCCATCGTCGAACCCTCCGATCAGCCGGGAGCGTTTTCCGATATCGTCATCCCCAACGGCATGGCGCTCAGCACCGCGGGCAGCTATCGCAACTACTACGAGCTGGATGGCCAGCGTTACTCCCATATCATCGATCCCGCCACCGGCCAGCCGGTCACCCACAAGCTGGTCTCCGCCAGCGTCATCACCCCGACCGCGCTGGAGGCCGATGCTCTCGATACCGCGCTGATGGTGATGGGGCCTGAAGCGGGGATGGCATTTGCCAAACAGCACCAGCTGGCGGTCTATCTCATCATCAAGACCGAACAGGGGTTCAAGGCCGAGTACACGCCGCAATTTGCTCCCTATCTGGCAGAAAAAAAACGGTAAGTTCAAGGCCCTGGCAACAGGGCCTTTTTCTTTCACTCATCGCGGGTAAGAGGCGGACAAACGGAGATGGTTCGCAATCGACAACTTGGCCAATTGCCTCTTCGGGCGCTTTGGTGGCACACTTTCTCCCATCAGCCCGCAGCGCCTCGACCCAGACAGATGCAGATACCTGAACAAGAGCCAGAAAAAAAGAGCCCAGCCAAGCCACAACGCATTCTGATGGTCAATGAACAGCGATCGTTTCAGGTGATGATGAAGGCGATGCTGCTCAATCTGGGTATCAGCAACATCACCTACTCCAATACCGCCGAGGATGCGCGGCGCCGCTGCCAGAAGGGCAGTTTCGACATCTATCTCATCGATTACGATCTCGGGGTTGGCGAGAATGGCCGCCAGCTGCTCGAGAGCCTGCGCGACAAAGACCTGATCCCGCCCCAGAGCGTGGTGATCATGGTGAGTGGCGACAGCTCCCGCGCCATGGTGCTGAGCGCGCTGGAGGCCGAGCCCGACGAATACCTGATGAAGCCTTTCTCCCAGGAGCAGTTCTCGTTTCGCCTCAAACGTGCCCTCGCCCGGCGCAATGCGCTGGCCAGCGTCTTTACCGCACTGGCCGATGACAATCTGGCAGCGCTCATTACCGCCTGTGCCGAGCGGGCCGATGCGGTGCCCCGTTTTGCCAACTACTGCCGCTGCCTGCAGGCCGATACCCACCTCAAACTGGGTCAGGCGCAAGAGGCACGCGCCCTGATGCGCCAGCTGTTGGCCGGGCAGGAGAACAGCTGGGCCCGCCTGACACTGGGCAAGGCGTGCAACACCCTGGGGCTCCACGAAGAGGCGGTCAGCCATCTGCAGGCGACCCTCAAAAATACCCCGCTGATGGTGGAGGCTCACCTCTGGCTGGCAGAATCCCTGCTGGCCCTTGGCAATGACGAGCAGGCGCAGCAGGAGCTCAGACGGGCGGTGGATATCTCCCCCCAGTCGGTGCAACTCTCCCGCCGACTGGCGGAGGTGTGCCTGCAGCGCCACGACTACGCCCAGGCCAAGGATGTGCTGATGTCGCTGATCGACCTGTCGCGCAACTCCATTCACCGCACGCCCCATTATCTGGGGGCCTATATCCAGACCCTGACCCTCTACGCCCTCAACAGCAACGACAGCTACCACATCGCCAACCTGCAAAAGCAGGTCAATTCTGCCCTGTCGCGCATCCGCGATTCGCTGATGATGTCGGAGTTCAACTACCCGGTGTTCGAGCAGATCTGTCAGGCCCGGGTGCAGATTGCGCTGGGTGAGTTGCTCAAGGGCAAGAAGATGCTCTATCGCGCCAATCAGAACTGGCTCGATGAACCGGCCACCATGCCCCCCGCCCTGCTTGGCGAGACCATCCTCGCCCTCTACCAGCTCGGCGAGTTTGAATATGCAGAGAGCCTGCAGGGGCTGCTGGCAGAGGACGAAGATCGGCTGCTCACCACCTGCATTCAGGCAACCCGCGATGACAAGACGGTGCTGGAGCGGCGTCAGCGCTACCAGCAGCTCAACGATCTGGGGATCAAGGCCTATCAGAGCGGCGAGCTGGAGCAGGCCCTCGGTCATTTTCGCGAGGCCCTGCGCCGCGCCCCCGCCAATACCGGTGCGGCTCTCAACAAGATCCAGGTACTGCTGCAACTGATGCAGAAAAACCGCAAGAGTCCGGAATTTGGTGCCGAGTGCAAAGACACCCTGGACGTGCTCGACGGCATCCCCCTCAACCCGGCCCAGCAGGAGCGTTTTCGCAAGTTGCGTCAGGAGTTCAACCAGTTCAGCTAAGACGCCGCCGCGCCCCCTTTTCCCCGCCTATGCTGAAACCAGTTCGGCAATGCGAGGGAAACGAAGATGGCGATGTGTCGTTATCTGGTGGCCGATGGCCGCCACTGCAGTGAAGAGGCTGGCGAGCACGATCTCTGCCACTGGCATGATCCCCACCATACCCATCAGGAAGCCCACACCGCCGAGGCGCTTGAACAGTACGTTCGCGCAGGTGGACTCTGCCACGGCCTGCAGCTGTCACGGGCCAATCTGGCGGGCCTCAATCTGGTCAACAAGGAGTCCGATCAGGGATTTTTGCTGGAGCAGTGCAACCTCTATCGCGCCAACCTGCGCGGTGGTCACCTCTACGGCCTGCGCATGAAGGGCGGCAGCCTGATGAAAGCCGATCTCAGTGATGCCAACCTCCAGTGCGCCACCCTCGATGACGTCAACCTGCTCGGCATCCGCTGGCACAACACCCGGCTCGACAACATGCAGACCGGCAAACGGGTGATGCAGGATCGCAAGGGGCGCCGCGAACGGGATCCCAAACAGGCGCGCATCTGGTTCAAGGAGGCGGAAGAGACCTACCGGGATCTGCGCAAAGCCTCCGAGGCACAGGGGATCTTCACCATGTCCGGCAACTATATCCAGCAGGAGCTCACCATGCGCCGCCTGCAACTGCCGTTCTGGTCGACCCAGCGTTTTACCTCCTGGGTGGTCGATCTCTTCTGCGGCTATGGCGAGGCCCCGATGCGGGTGGTGCTCTTCTCGTTGCTGCTCATCTTTATCTGCAGCATTTTTTACTTCTTCTGCGGACTGCATTTTCAGGGCGAGCACCTCATCTACCAGCCCGGTGCCCCGCTCGAGCAAAATGCCATTTTCCTGCTCGAATGCCTCTACTACAGCGTGGTCACCTTCACCACATTGGGGTACGGCGACTTCACTCCAGTCGGCCTCTCCAGGATCTTCGCCGCCTTTGAAGCCTTTACCGGCAGCTTTACGCTGGCGCTGTTTGTGGTGGTTTTCGTCAAAAAGATGACCCGCTGACACCTCTGCCCACCCCGCGGTGCCTGCCACTGATGTAGGCCCGCGGCCAAACTTGCATCCACCGCCGATTCCTAGTCCAATAGCCACTTATAAAAATGACATGAGCATCCCGGACATGAAGATCATCTCTTTCAATATCAATGGCCTGCGCGCCCGTCTGCACCAGCTTCAAGCCATCATCGACAAGCACCAGCCCGATGTGATCGGCCTGCAGGAGATCAAGGTGCACGATGAAGCATTCCCGCTGGCCGATGTGGAGGCCATGGGCTATCACGTGGAGTTTCACGGCCAGAAGGCCCACTACGGGGTCGCCATCATGAGCAAGCAGAAGCCGGTCAAGGTGGAGAAAGGCTTCCCCACCGATGATGAAGAGGCCCAGCGCCGGATGATCATGGCCACCTTCGAGCGCGAAGACGGCTCCCTCATCAAGGTGATGAATGGCTACTTCCCGCAGGGTGAAAGTCAGGATCACGAGACCAAGTTCCCGGCCAAGCAGAAGTTCTACGAGGATCTGCAGCACTACCTCGCGACCAACCACACCCCGGACGACCAGCTGGTGCTGATCGGGGATATGAATATCTCTCCCACCGATCTCGACATCGGCATCGGCGAGGCAAACCGCAAACGCTGGCTGCGGGATGGCAAATGCTCCTTCCTGCCCATCGAGCGCGAATGGATGGAGCGACTGAAAGGGTTTGGCCTGACCGACACCTTCCGCGCCGCCAACCCCACCGAGTGCGAGCGTTTCTCCTGGTTTGACTACCGCTCCAAGGGCTTTGACGAGAACCGCGGCCTGCGCATCGACCTCATCATGGCCTCCGACGCCCTCAAGGACAAGGTGACCGAGACCGGTATCGACTACGAGCTGCGCGGCATCGAGAAACCCTCCGACCACGCCCCCATCTGGGCCTGCTTCGCCTGATACGGCGCAAGATTAACCGATGAGCCGCGACGAATTCGTAAACTGTGAAGCGGCTCGCGGTTGCCTGCGATAAAAGGGCGTAAAAACCCCATCTAGACAAGGTGCCTTATGGCACCTTATTTTTTGCAGCAAGGAGTGGCTGGCGTGATACGGTTACGAAGAGCCCGGGCCCGGGATGAACATCCCCGAAGCCCCCCCGCCCAAATCGGAAAAGTCAGACTTTTTTCGTCAATCGGCAACCCTAATTGCCACTTTGAGAAGGTTGTGTTCAAGGTTGCCGCCCTATCATCTCCCATTCCAATCATAAATAAGTTGTTTTTTTAATCATGAAGTTAATGATGTGTATGGAGAAACATGCTGAACGCAGCAGCCGAAATCGATCCAACAGGAGTGTGATGATGAAGGTGCCCAATGCCGGAAGAGAGGTTTACAAACGCAGCTTGCTGACCCTGGCGCTGATCAGCGGTCTGAGTGCCTGTGGCGGCGAGACGACCCAGACGGCCCAGACCATGCCCGCCGTCCCTGTGGTGGTCGCCGAGGTCAAGCTGACCGATGTGCCGCTCACCACCGAGATGGTGGGAGAGACCGCCGGTTTTCGGGAGATCGATGTGCGCTCTCGGGTCAGTGGCATCCTGCTCAAGCGCACTTATGTGGAAGGCCAGCCGGTTACCGCCGGTCAGGAGCTGTTTCTGATTGACCCGGAGCCCTACAAGGTGGCGCTGGAGCAGGCCAAAGGGACTTTGGCTCAGGAGCAGGCCCGTCTCAACAAGGCCCGTGCCGATCGGGATCGCATCATTCCCCTCTTCAAGCGTCAGGTGGTGAGTCGCAAGGACTATGACGACACCATCGCCAACTACGAAGCGGCCATCGCCAGTCATCAGGCCGCTCAGGCCAAGGTGAAAGAGGCGGAGCTCAACCTCAGCTACACCCAGGTGACCGCCCCCATCAACGGCATGGCGAGCAAGAGCTCCCAGTCCGAGGGGAGCCTTATCTCCACCAGCGGCGACAACGGCCTGCTCACTACCATCACCCAGTTTGATCCGCTCTACGTCAACTTCTCCTACTCGGAGCAGGATCGCCTCAACTTCGAAAACTCGGTAAAGAAAGGGGTGATTGAGGCGAAGGATGCCACCACTTGGCGCACCCATATTCGTCTGGCCGATGGCTCCCTCTATCCGGAGGCGGGCAAGCTCAACTTCTCCGACAACCGGGTCGATCCGCAGACCGGCACCATCCGTGCCCGGGCCATCTTCGACAACAAGGACGGCGTACTGCTGCCGGGCCAGTTTGTCCGCATGACCATCGATCTGGGCCTGCGCAAAAACGCCATCGTGGTGCCGCCCCGTGCCATCGTCCAGTCCCAGGCTGACCGCATGGTGATGGTGGTCGATGCCGACAACAAGGTAGTGCCCCGTCCGGTGACCCTGGGCGCGGCAGTCGACTCCGGCGTGCTGATCGAGAGCGGTCTGCAGGCTGGTGAGCGCTATATCGTCGAAGGCTTGATGAAGGCCCGCCCCGGCGCCGTGGTGAAACCTGTCTCTGCCGACGAGATGAAGGCGATCACCGGCAAGGTTGTCAGCCAGTCTGCGGCCAAGTAAGGAGCCCGTATGTTTTCCAAGTTCTTCATAGAACGCCCCATCTTCGCCAGCGTGATTTCGATCATTATCGTGCTGGGCGGGTTGGCGGCGATGCGGGCGCTCCCCATCGAGCAATATCCCCAGATCACCCCGCCGGTGGTCTCGGTTACGGCGTTTTATCCGGGCGCAACCCCGGAGGTGATCTCCCAGACCGTGGCAGCGCCGCTGGAGCAGCAGATCAACGGCGTCGAGCGGATGATCTACATGCAGTCGGGGTCGGCCTCCAACGGCCAGATGAACCTCAACGTCTACTTCGAGATCGGCACCGATCCGGATCAGGCCACCATCAACGTCAACAACCGGGTCTCGGCCGCCATGGCCCAGCTGCCGGAAGAGGTGAAAAAGCAGGGGGTGACGGTCAAGAAGAAATCGACCTCCATCCTGCAGGTGGTCACCCTCCAGTCACCGAACGGCTCGTTTGATACCACCTATCTGTCGAATTACGCCCTGCTCAACATCATCGACGAGCTCAAGCGGATTCCCGGCATCGGTGATACCACCTTGTTTGGCGGTACCGACTATGCGATGCGTATCTGGCTGCGACCGGATCGACTGGCCCAGCTCGAGCTCACCCCGAGCGACGTGATTGGCGCCATTCGCGAGCAGAACACCCAGTTCGCGGCGGGCAAGATCGGAGCCCAGCCCACCACGGCCCCCATCGACTTCACCTATACGGTGCAGACCAAGGGACGCCTTGAGGATGTGAAGGAGTTCCAGAACATCATCGTCCGATCCATGCCCGATGGCTCCAAGATCCGGGTCCGCGATGTCGCCCGGGTCGAGCTGGGGGGCAAGGATTATGATCTGGTGGCCCGCGCCAACGGCAAACCGGCCATCGGTATCGCTACCTATCTGCAACCGGGCGCCAACGCCGTCGCGGTCGCCGATGCGGTGCATGCCACCATGGAGCGACTCAAGGAGCGCTTCCCGCAGGATATCGAGTACCAGATCCCCTATGACACCACCGAGTTCGTGAAGATCTCCATCGAAGAGGTGGTACACACCCTGTTCGAGGCGATCGTACTGGTGTTCGTGGTGGTCTATCTGTTCCTGCAGAACTTCCGCGCCACCCTGATCCCCTGTATCGCGGTGCCGGTGTCGCTCATCGGGACTTTCGCCGGCATGCTGGTGCTGGGCTTCTCCATCAACCTGCTGACCCTGTTCGGCATGGTGCTCGCCATCGGCATCGTGGTGGATGACGCCATCGTGGTGCTCGAGAACGTCGAGCGGATCATGAGCGAGAAGAAGTGCTCCGCCAAAGAGGCTGCCATCCTCGCCATGCAGGAGGTCTCCGGTCCGGTGGTCGCCATCGTGCTGGTGCTCTGCGCCGTGTTCCTGCCGGTCGCCTTTATGGGCGGCATGACAGGGGTGATGTACAAGCAGTTCGCCATCACGGTCGCGGTCTCGGTCGCCATCTCCGGTCTGGTGGCACTGACTCTCTCCCCGGCCCTCTGTGCCGTGTTGCTGAAAGAGGGACACCACAAACCGGCCCGCTTCTTCGTCTGGTTCAACGAAAAATTTGACCAGCTGACCCGCGGCTATGTACGCGGTGTGGCCTTCCTGAACCGTCGGGTGGGGGTCGCCTTTGCCATCATCGCCGTGCTGGTCCTCTCCATCTACGGCCTCTTCCTGAAAGTGCCGGGCGAACTGGTACCGAACGAAGATCAGGGCTACCTCATCTCCGCCGTCATGCTGCCGGATGCGGCCGCGATGAGCCGGACCCAGGCGGTGGCGGATCAGTTCGACAAGATCGCCATGGCCAACCCCCATGTGAAGGATGTGATCACCTTCTCGGGCTTTGACATTCTCTCCAATGCCATCATCAGCAACAGCGGCATGACCTTCATTACCCTGAAGGACTGGAGCGAGCGTCAGGGGACAGGACAGGACTCCTTCTCGCTGGCCAAGACCTTCCAGGGCTTGAGCCTGATGGGGCTGGCGGATGGCTTTGTAGCCTCCTTCAACCCGCCTCCCATTCAGGGGATGTCCACCACAGGTGGCCTTGAGGCCTATCTGCAAAACCGTGGCACCGGCAACGCCCAGGCCTTCTCAGGCGAAGTGCAGCGCTTCCTCGAAGCGGCCAAGGCGCGCCCGGAGTTTGCCAGCGTCACCAGCACCTACCGCGCCAACGTGCCACAGGTCTATCTGGATCTGGACCGCGAAAAGGCCAAGGCGCTGGGGCTGCCCATCAACGCGGTGTTTGACACCATGCAGGCCACCTTCGGCCAGGTCTATGTCAACGACTTCAACCAGTTCGGCCGTACCTACCGGGTGCAGTTGCAGTCCGAGGCAGACTATCGCGCCAAGAAGAGCGACATCCGCAACGTCTATGTCCGCTCCGACAAGGGGGAGATGATCCCGCTCAGCAGTCTGGTGACGGTGCGTGATGCCACCGGCCCCGAACTGGTCGAACGCTTCAACATCTTCCAGGCCGCCAAGATCATGGCACAGCCCGCCCCAGGCTACAGCTCGGGTCAGGCCATCGCCGCGCTGGAAGAGGTCGCCAATGAGGCCCTTGGCAACGACGCCAAGCTGGAGTGGACCGGCTCAGCCTATCAGGAGAAAGCGGCCGCAGGCAGCGCAGGCATGGCCTTTGGTTTCGGTATCGTGATGATCTTCCTGATTCTGGCTGCCCAGTATGAACGCTGGAGCCTGCCGTTTGCGGTGATCACCGCGGTACCGTTCGCTCTGTTTGGCGCCCTGCTTGCCACCTGGCTGGTGGGGCTGACCAACAACGTCTACTTCCAGATCGGGCTGGTGACCCTGGTCGGCCTTGCCGCCAAGAACGCCATCCTGATCGTGGAGTTCGCGGTGATGAAGCACGAAGAGGGGATGAGCCTCATCGAGTCGGCACTGGAGGCGGCGCGCCTGCGTTTCCGTCCCATCGTGATGACCTCGCTCGCCTTCATCCTCGGCTGTGTGCCGCTGGTCACCTCCAGCGGGGCCGGCGCGGCAAGCCGTCACGCCCTCGGCTGGCCGGTCATCGGCGGCATGCTGGCGGCCACCTTTATCGCCATCTTCTTTATCCCGCTCTTCTTCCGGCTCATCATGAGAGGATCGGAAAAGCGCGCCAAGCAGTAACGCTCTACCCAGGCGTTCCACCGATAACAAACTACCCCCGCCCGAGCGGGGGTATTTTTTGTCTGCGGTGTGCTTCAATGACACACATCGAGACTTTTTTGCACCGGATCCGGATATGCTGGCTCAGCTCTGGCTCGCGACGACCTTGACGACCACTACCCTCTCCGCCTGTGGCCATCACGATTATCCCCCCTGGAACTGGCTGAGCGATGGCAAGATCATTGGCGTTTGTGCCGAAGTCGTCAGTACCCTCTATCAACGGTTGGGTTTCAATGTGGAGCTCGCCTATGTGGGCCCATGGGCCCGCTGTCAGCAGAAAGTGGCGAAAGGAGAGGTCGACATCAATATCTGTGCGCTGCGCAACGAAGAGAGAGCGCACTACTCCCGCTTTACCCGAACGCCTATGGCCATCAATGACATGGCGGTGTTCGTGCGCCAACCCGGACGCCGCTTACTGCAACGACGGGAGGACCTGACAGGATTGCGGGGCGCCATGATGATAGGCGTCAGCCTTGGCAGCGAAATGGATGGTTTTTTGCAAGCGAATACCCGCATCTACAGGGTCAACTCCCTCAAGCAGGTATTTGGCCTACTTGCCAGTGACCGGGTCGACTTCGTTCCTTATGGCCGTTCTTCCGGTCGCCTGTTTCTGAGCGACAATTACCCGGACAGCGGGCTGGCTGATCTGCAGTGGCCACTGCAGCGTGGTGAGCTCTATATTTCTGTTTCACTGCAATCCCCCCATCTTGGCACCCTCGAACAACTGGAGCCCATGTTGCAAGCGCCCGGCATGAGTCAATGGATAGACCAGTTGCTGGAAAAATACACTGACCTCTACCTGCAGCAGCAGCGCCAGCAGAAGCCTTGACCTTCTCCTGCGAGCAAGGTTTACAGTCCCGCCATCTGCTCCCGAAGGATGCCCGGATTGTCACTCACCCAGCTTGCTGCAAGATTGCCCTCTGTTACTCTGGCCCGGCTATTGCTGGCGCTGCTGCTCGTCTGCAATCTGACCCTCTGCATCAGCTGGCATGGTTCTCCCCCCGCCTCCGAGACGACCCCAAGCAGGGCCCAGTCGATGGTGATGTTCGATTCATCCATGGCGATGGCGGATGACGATATCTCTCATGCAATGCCCGCTATGGATCACCCGGGCGATGTCATGCCCCTCTCCTGCCATCAGGGAGACGAGGGGTCAGCCATGGGCGATGAGTGCCAGATGCAGACCGGCGTCAATGCTCTCTCCTTCGGCGCGATGACTCTGCTGGGGGTACTGGTCGCTCTGCTGCTCTTTCCCTTGCTACTTGGCAGCCACTTCGCAACTGCACTGCTTGATAACTGGTTGCGGGATCCCTTCCTGCGATCCCGTGGTACCCATCCTCCCTCTTGGCCGCGACGACATCTGATGCTGTCGGTGTTACGCCACTAGAAAGTCCTTCTCTTGCGGCACAGGCAAGCTTCAATTTGCCCGTTTTCTGCCGCCTTGCCTGACCCTGTGCCCCGGCCAAACCGGTCCGCTCACAGGGAGCCGTGCGCACTGATACAGTTGCGCCCCGTTTGCCGCCAGCCCCTTTGGTGATGCCTTGCACCTCACCCGACCGGCGGCCTGCAAAAGAGAAGACGTATTATGTCACCAGCCCACTTTTCACCGTCCAAGGTTGCTGCCTGCGCGGACGCCTTATCCTCCTGCACTTTCTGCATGCAGATCCGCGCCGGAGGCCAGTCATGAACAAGACCGTCCTGATGTCGGCCCTGCTACTTGCCCTTGGCGCTGGTGGCGGCTACTGGGCCGCCAAACAGACCTCCGATGGCGCAAGCGCCAAAGAGAAGACGCCCCTTTACTGGGTCAACCCCATGGATCCCCGCGACAAGCGCGACGGCCCGGCCAAGGACAACATGGGGATGGACTTTATCCCCGTCTATGAGGAAAAACAGGGCGGCTCACCGGGCACCGTCACCATCAGCCCCGAGATCCAGCAGAACCTGGGGGTGCGGCTCGCCAAGGTGGAGAAGCTGCCTATCCACCAGCAGATCGAGACGGTGGGCTATGTCGGGTATGACGAGGATCGGCTGGAGGCAGTCAACGCCCGCATGGCAGGCTGGATCCGCACCCTCGCCATCAAGAGTGAAGGGCAGCAGGTGAGCAAGGGGAGCCTTATTTACGAGCTCTACGCGCCGGATCTGGTCAACGCCCAGCACGAATACCTGCTGGCACTCAACACAGCCAACCCACTGCTGCTCCGCGCCGCCGAGGGCAAGCTCAAGTCCCTGCAGGTACCGGCAGATCAAATCTCAGCCCTCAAGCGCACCCGTCAGGTGCGCGAAACCATCAGCATTTACGCCCCCAGCAGCGGTTATGTCTCCGAGCTCAAGGTGCGCGAGGGCCAGTATGTTGAGCCCGCTGCGGCGCTCTTTAACATCAGCACTCTCAAGCAGGTGTGGGTCAGTGCCGAGGTGTTCGAGCGTCAAGCAGCCCAGCTGAAAGTGGGGGATCCGGTCACCATGACCCTCGACTATGCCCCCGGTCGCAGCTGGCAAGGTAAGGTGGATTACCTCTATCCGACACTGGATGCCGCTACTCGCACTCTCAAGGTGCGGCTGCGCTTTGCCAACCCGGACGAGTTTTTGAAACCCAATATGTTTGCCAAGGTGAGCATTCGCACCGGGCAGGGAGAGCCACAATTGGTGGTGCCGAGCGAAGCGGTGATCCGCACCGGCAGTCAGGATCGGCTGGTGCTGGCGTTGGGGGATGGCAACTTCAAGTCGGTCGCCGTCACTCTCGGCCCCCAGTTTGGCGACAAGGTTGCCATCAAGGCAGGGGTAGAGGCTGGGGATAACATCGTCAGCTCGGCCCAGTTCCTGCTCGACTCCGAGTCTGCCATCGATTCGGACTTCCAGCGCATGACAGCAGTGCGCCCCGCTCAGGTGTGGACCCAGGGCGAGGTTGAAAGCATCGATCTGGCCAACCGAACCCTGATGGTCTCCCACCAGCCCATCCCCGAGTGGCAGTGGCCCGCCATGGAGATGGAGTTCACCGTCGCCGACGGGGTCGATATCAGCAAGCTGGTCGAGGGGCAGACCCTGCACCTGCAAGTGATGCAGGAGGGGGATGAGTACCGCATCACTACCATCCATCAGGAACAAGCGCCCGCTATCGGCGACTCAGCCAAACCCGCAGCGGATGAGATGGAAGGCATGGACCATAGCCAGCACGATATGGGAGCCAAGCCATGATCCCCTCGATTATTCGCTGGTCAGTAGGCAACCGCTTTCTGGTGCTGCTATTGACCCTTATGCTCACCGCCTGGGGGCTCTGGTCGGTCAAGCAAACCCCGGTGGATGCCCTGCCGGATCTCTCCGATGTGCAGGTGATCATCAAGACCTCCTATCCGGGCCAGGCGCCACAGGTGGTGGAAGATCAGGTCACCTACCCGCTCACCACCGCCATGCTGGCGGTACCGGGGGCCACCACGGTGCGCGGCTACTCTTTCTTCGGCGACTCCTTCGTCTATGTGCTGTTTGACGACAACACAGATCTCTACTGGGCCCGCGCCCGGGTGCTGGAGTACCTAAGCCAGGTTGCGCCCAATCTGCCCGCCTCCGCCCGCCCCCAGCTCGGCCCCGATGCCACCGGGGTGGGCTGGGTCTATCAGTACGCGCTGGTGGACAAAACCGGCAAGCATGACCTCAGCCAGCTCACCTCCCTGCAAAACTGGTTCCTCAAGTACGAGTTGCAGACGGTGGAGGGGGTCTCCGAAGTTGCCACAGTCGGCGGCATGGTGCGCCAGTATCAGGTGCGGGTCGATCCGGACAAGCTGCGCGCCTACGGCATTCCGCTCTCCCTTATCGAGACCGCCATCAAACAGGGCAATCAGGAGACAGGTGCCTCCGTCATCGAGATGGCGGAAGCGGAGTACATGGTGCGCTCCAACGGCTATCTGAAAAGCGTCGAGGATCTGAAGCAGATCCCGCTCGGCACCACGGTACGCGGCGCCCCGCTGCTGCTGGGGGATGTGGCAGATGTGGTCACCGGTCCCCAGATGCGGCGCGGCATTGCCGAGCTCAACGGCGAAGGGGAAGTGGTGGGCGGCATCATCGTCATGCGCTACGGCGAGAATGCCCAGCACACCATAGACGGAGTCAAGGCACGGCTGGCGGAGCTGAAAAGCAGCCTGCCAGAGGGGGTGGAAGTGGTCACCGTCTACGACCGATCCGACCTTATCCAGCGCGCTATCGACAACCTCTCCGGCAAGCTGCTGGAGGAGTTTGCCGTGGTGGTGCTGGTCTGCCTCGCCTTCCTGTTCCACCTGCGCTCGTCGCTGGTGGTGGTCATCACCCTGCCCATCGCTATTCTGGTGGCCTTTATCGTGATGCATCTGCAGGGGATCAACGCCAACATCATGTCGCTGGGGGGCATCGCCATCGCCATCGGCGCCATGGTGGATGGCGCCATCGTGATGATCGAGAACGTCCACAAACACATGGAGCGGGAGGCGCTCACCGACAAGAACCGCTGGCGCATCATCACCGAGGCGAGCATCGAAGTGGGGCCTGCCATCTTCTTCTCCCTGCTCATCATCACCATCAGCTTCCTGCCGGTATTTGCGCTGGAGGCGCAGGAGGGGCGGATGTTCCATCCCCTCGCCTACACCAAGACCTATGCCATGGCGGCGGCTGCCGCGCTCGCCATCACGCTGGTGCCGGTGATCATGGGTTACTTCATCCGTGGCAAGGTGCTGGCGGAGCAGGCCAACCCGCTGAACCGCTGGCTGAGCCAGGGCTATGTGCCGCTGCTCAAAGCCGTGCTGGCCCGTCCGAAAACCACTCTGGCTGTCGCCGCCGTGGTGACGGTGGCGGGCTTCTGGCCGCTCAAGTACCTGGGCTCCGAGTTCATTCCGCCGCTCGATGAGGGGGACATCATGTATATGCCTACCACCGCAGCCAATATCTCGGTGGGCAAGGCGCGGGAGATCTTGCAGCAGACCGACAAGCTCATTCGCACCGTGCCCGAGGTGCAGAACGTGTTCGGCAAGGCGGGGCGCGCCGAAACCGCCACCGACCCCGCCGATCTGGTGATGATGGAGACCAGCATCCAGCTAAAACCCCGGGATCAGTGGCGCCCCGGCATGACCCCGGAGAAGCTCAAAGAGGAGCTCGACTCCCTTATCCGCTTCCCCGGTCTCACCAACGCTTGGGTGCCCCCCATCAAGACCCGCATCGACATGCTGGCCACCGGTATCAAGACCCCGGTCGGCATCAAGATAGCGGGGCCGGATCTCAAGGTGATCCAGCAGCTCGGCCAGCAGCTGGAACAGATCGTCGGCAAGGTGGAGGGCGCCTCATCGGTCTACGCCGAGCGGGTGGCGGGTGGCCGCTACGTCAAGGTGGATATCGACCGGCTCAAAGCGGCCCGTTACGGCCTCAATATCGCCGATGTGCAGGCGGTGCTCGCCACCGCAGTGGGCGGCATGGAGGTGGGCCAAACCATCGAGGGGCGCGAGCGCTACCCCATCAACCTACGCTATCCCCAGAGCTATCGGGATTCGGTGGCCAGCCTCGAGCTGCTGCCGGTGGTGACCCCGAGCGGGGCGCGCATCGCGCTGGCGGATGTAGCCCGGGTCTACATCAGCGATGAAGCCCCCATGCTGCGCAGTGAAAACGCGCGCCTCAACGGCTGGGTCTACGTCGACATTCGCGGCCGCGATATCGGCTCCTTCGTCGATGAGGCCAAGGCCGAGGTGAACAAACAGCTGGTGCTGCCGGCAGGCTACGCCCTCACCTGGTCTGGCCAATACGAGTACATGGAGCGGGCCAAGGCGCGCCTCGCCTACGTGGTGCCGCTGACGGTCGCCATTATCGTGCTGCTGCTCTATCTGGCGTTTCGCCGCGTTCAGGAGGTGCTGCTCATTCTCACCACCTTGCCGCTGGCGGTGGTGGGCGGGATCTGGACCCTCTGGCTGCTCGACTTCAACCTCTCGGTGGCGGTCGGGGTTGGCTTTATTGCCCTGGCGGGGGTGGCGGTGGAGACCGGCGTCTTGATGCTGGTCTACCTCAACCACGCCTGGGATGACCTGGTGGCCAGCGGCAAGCCGGACAAGGCGGGGCTGCATCGTGCGGTGATCCAGGGCGCCGCCCTGCGCCTGCGCCCCAAGATGATGACGGTGGTCACCATCATCGCCGGCCTCTTGCCCATCATGTGGAGCCACGGTACCGGATCCGAAGTGATGCAGCGCATCGCCGCCCCCATGATCGGCGGCATGGTGAGCGCGCTGGTGCTGACCCTCTTGGTGCTGCCAGCGGCCTATTACCTGTGGCGCAGTCGCAGCCTTGGCAAGAGCGCGAACCCGCAATCCGAATAACCCGATTTCACGATCCATATTGACTGAACGATAAGGAAACCATCATGAACTACAAAACGCTGACCCTGACCCTGCTGCTTGGCCTTGCCACCCAGACCAACCTGCAAGCCGAAGAGATGATGCACCATGAAGGGCACGAGATGAGCCAGACGGGTGAGATGAGCGAACAGGCCGCAATGGTGATGACCAAGGGGGTCATTACCCGCCTCGATGAGGGGAGCGGTAAGGTCGGCATCAAGCACGAGGCGATCGAGAATCTCAAGATGCCCCCCATGACCATGGTCTTTCAAGTGGCAGATCCGGCCCAGCTCAAAGGGCTTAAGGTGGGGGGGGCCATCCACTTTCATGCCGAAAGCCAGAGCGGCAAGCTCACAGTGACAGCCATCCAGCCGCAATAAACAGCTCTGGCTCGCCGAAGAGGTCACGATAGACAGTGACAACGCAAGAGGGAGGCATCGGCCTCCCTCTTTGCTTGGTCAACTTTTTGGTCAACCCCAGCGGTGCGATGGCACTCAGCTGCGGGTTGCCAGCAACTGCTCCACATCTGCAATTACCTGCAATGCCGCCTGCGGGCCGCCGCTCGAAGTCCAGAGCGACCCGTCCACGGCGCCAAAGCGCTTGGCCTTGATCACCGGCAGCTGCTGGAACGCCGGGGTCTGCTCCGCCTGACGCATGGCATCCACCGCATCGCCGGTAGCGCTCAGGGTACCGACCACCAGCCAGTCAGCATCCAGCAAGTTGAGGGACTCCAGACTCAGCGCCGGTGAGTGGGGCGCGCCGGTACCCTGCTGCTTGCTTGGGCGCACCAGCCCCATCGACTCCACTACGCTGCTGGCAAAGGTGCCCTGATACATGAAGCTCGGCCCCTTGGGGTTCCAGCGCACGATGCTGATGCTCTCCCCCTGATGTTTGGCCAGCTTGCTGCGAGCCTGAGTCAACCGCTCGGCATACTGCAGCAAGAAAGTATCCGCTTGCTGGTCGCGGTTAAGGGTGTGGGCGGTACGGCGGAAGCTATCCTGCCACGGCTCACCCCACTTGCTGGTCACCACGGTCGGCGCGATCTCCCCCAGCAAGGTCAGCAGCTCGGGACGGGTCTGGCCGGTCAGGATAAGGTCGGGCTCCAGCGCAATCAGCGACTCCAGATTGGGGCTGTCGAGATCGCCGATCACCTGGATACCCATGCCCGTCTTGTTCAGCAAATAGCGGGGCAAGGTGGGTTGACCACGGCCATTGACGGCGCCGATGGGGGTCAGCCCCAGGGTCAGGGTGCTGTCGAGTTCGAGCTCGCTCAGCACCACCACCCGCGTTGGCTGGGCTGGCACCTGCACCTTCTGGCCAAACGCATCAGTCACTTCACGCATCTCCTGCGCCTGAACCAGCGGCGCGGCCAGCATCAGGATGGCTGTTGCCAGGGCGGCAAAACGCTTCATCATCTCACTCCTGTGTTGTGCTGCTTGCATGCAAGTCAGCGGTGGGAAGGTTCGCGAAACAGGCCGATGCCGGTTTCGCTCAATCTCAACTGGCCGACCGCCATTGGCAGGCGTGCTCATGGCGGCGCGGCACGATAATGGGCGCCCCGTCGCCGGGGGCATGCAAAATGTCGACACTGGTCTGGTAGAGCCGGTCGACTAGATCCTTGGTCACCACCTCCCGGGCCGGGCCCATGGCAGCAATGGTCCCCTCGCCGATGGCGATCAGCTCGTCACAGTAGCGGGCCGCCATCGCCAGATCGTGGATCACCAGCAGCACGGTTTTGCCCTCGGCGGTGATGCGATGGATCGCCTCCATCACCTCGGTCTGGTGACCAATATCGAGGGCACTGGTGGGCTCGTCGAGCAGCACCATGTCGCTGTCCTGGGCCAGGATCATCGCCAACCACGCCCGCTGCGCCTGCCCGCCGGAGAGGGACGCAGCGCTCTGCTGCCAGATGCTTTCAAGCTGCATCCGCTCGCAGGCAATACGCACCATGCGGGCATCTTCCTCACCCCACTGATTGAACCAGCCCTGATGGGGGTGGCGGCCATACTGCACCAACTGCTCCACCAGAATGCCGGCAGGCAGGGTCGGCCGCTGGGGCAGATAGGCGAGCTCCCGCGCCAGCCCCTTCATGGGGTAGCTGGCAAGCGGCTTGCCCTTGAGCAGGATCTCGCCGCGTTGGGCTTTCATCTGGCCGGATAGCAGCTTAAGCAGTGTCGATTTGCCGCAGCCGTTGGGGCCGACGATCCCCACCAGCTTGCCCCTCGGCACACTGAAGGAGATGTCCCGCAGGATGGGGGTCTGCTGATAGGCGAAGTGGAGGCGATTTACGGTGAGCGTCATCAGTCAGCCCTCTGGCGATCGTTAACGAGAAGAAACAGCAGCAACAAGCCGCCGAGAATGCGGGTCATGATGCCTGTCGCCACCTCGTGGGGGCTGGCCAGCACCCGGACCAGGGTATCGCTGGCAAGCAGCAGCAGGGCACCGCTGAGTGCTGCCAGCCAGAGCGGCACCACCCGGTCTTTCACCAGCCAGGAGGCAAGAATGGGGGCCGCCATGGCGATAAAGACCACGGGGCCTCCGATGGCGGTGCCGAGCGCCGCCACCAGAATGGCCTGGACCAGAATGCCCAGTTGTACCCGATCGCCGTGGACGCCAAGTCCTCTGGCCATCTCGGGGCCAAAGCGCAGCACCGCCAGCGAGCGGGAGAGATAGACGATCCAGGGGCAGAGCAGCAGCAACAGGATGGCGATGGGGGTGATGGTGCTGTAACCCACGGCGATAAAGCTGCCCATATTCCACAGATAGAGGGAGCTCAGGTGCAGCAGGGCCTGGGTGGACATCACAAACTGGCCGAGCGCCTCGAACAGTTCGGAGAGACCGATACCGATCACCACGAACAGATAGCCCTGCTCACCCGGTTTGCGGCAGAGGGCATAGAGCACCAGCGCCGCGAAGATGGCGCCGATGGGTGCCGCCCACCAGGGCCAGCTGCCCACGGTCAGGTAGAGGGAGAAGACGATAATGGCCAGAGAGGCGCCGTTGTTGACCCCCACCATGTCGGGTGTGGCCAGCCGATTGCGAACCAGAGTTTGCACCAGACAGCCGGAGAGCCCCATGGCCGCCCCCGCCACCACGACCCCAAGGATGCGCGGCAGCCGGATCTTGAACAGGGTGAGCTGCTCAAGCCGCGTCCCCTCCCCCAGCAGAGTGTTGACCACCCCGGCAAAGCCGAGTTTGCCGCCGCCAACACTCAAGGCCAGCAGAGCAAGCGCCAGCAGCGCCACGGCCAGCAGTGCCAGCCAGCGCCAGCTGGGCAGATGGATCAGCACAGAGCGGTTGCCGGCCCGCAGGCAGAGCATATCGGTAGGTGTACGCATCAGCCCCTCACTTGACGGTCAGCAGGGTACGAAAGCCCCCGCGGTGGACAATAGCGATCAGCACAGGTGCACCGATCAGGGCCAGAATGACCCCGTTTGGCAACTCGAACGGCTGGATCAGCCAGCGCGCCAGAATGTCGGCCAACAGCAGAAACAGCATGCCGAATAGGGCGGAGAAACAGACCTGCACCGACAGCTTCACCGGCTCCACCAATCGGCCACAGTAGGCGGCCAGAAAGCCGACAAAGCCGATAGGGCCGGCGATGGCGATGGCACTGGCGGTAAACAGGGTGGCGGCCAGCAGCACGCCAATTCGCACCCGGTTTGGGCGGATCCCCAGCGCCTGGGCCTGACTGTCCCCCATCTGCATCAGGGTCAGCTGGCGACAGAGCAGCAAGGTGATGACAAACGCCGCCAGCACGAAGGGCAGTACGGCTATGATGGCATCGAGATTGGCCGCCGACAGGGAGCCGAGGTTCCAGAAACGGTACTGCTCCAGCACCATCTTATTGGAGAGCAGCAAAAAGCTGGAGAGACCGCCGAAGGTGGCGGAGAGCGCCACCCCGACCAGAATCAGCTTGAGGGGGTTGGAGCGGCCAATCATCATGCCGAGTCCCAGCACAATAACGTTACCAAGCAGCGCACCGAGTCCTGCCCAGAGCAGATAGCCGTAGGCGGACTCCACCCCAAACCAGGTGAGCCCCACCACCAGCGCAAAGACGGCCCCGGCGTTGACCCCGAGCAGACCGGGCTCTGCCAGCGGATTGCGGGTCGCGCTCTGCAACAAGGAGGCCGCCAGAGATAAAGAGGCGCCGACCACCATGGCACAGAGGGTGCGCGGCAGTCGCAAGGTATTGAGCACCATGGCGAGCTTCTCGTCATTCGCCCAAGGCGCGTCACCCATCAGGTAGCCGAACACCTCGCGGGCACCATAAACACCCGCACCGGTGGCGAGCGAGAGGCAAAACAGCGTGCAGAGAAGGAACAATGCCAGCCAGAACAGAGGGGTCTGGTACTTAACCACCCTTTACGACTCCTTGCGTTGGGTCTGACAACATGCAGCCAAACCGACGTGAAAACAGGGCGCTCTTGTGTCAACGGAAATAAAAACGCCGCCCGGACGAATACCCAGACGGCGCAATACTAAATGCAAATCATTTTTATTTGCAAGGGTGAATCAGGTATTCTTTCGCATCCGCTTAATTATCCATCACATCATGGCGGGTCTGATGATAGGCCTCTTCACTCTTGCCCCGCCGCCAGTACGGCACGGCGTAGAGCGACTGGCGATCCACCTCGAGCACGGAGCGAAAATGGCGGCGCAGCGGCAGCACCAGCGCCTCTTCCCCACCCAGCCAGAAGAAGCCACCATCGCGCACCAGCGGCAGAGCAATCACATGCTCCAGCAGGCCGCTGGACTCGGGCTCACCGACAAACCAGTGACAGCGCACCCCGACCGGCAGCGTCAACGGCTGAGCATCGGCCTGATCCGGCACCAGAATCGCAATTTCCCCTCTGGCATCGGCAGGCATCACCTCACACATCGCCATGATGGCGGGCAAGGCGGTGAGATCCCCTACCAGACAGTAGTGATCGGCCGGTTGCAGCATGGGGTTGGGACCACCCGGCCCGGAGAGGATTACCTTCTCTCCCGGCTTGGCATGGGTAGCAAAGGCGCTGGCGGGCCCGCCGTCACCGTGCAGCACGAAGTCGATATCAATTTCCTGCTCATCACGGCGAAACGCGCGGATGGTGTAGGTGCGGATCACCGGCTTGTCAGCCGGGTCACTCCAGCGCGGGCCGCTCGGGGTCATGGCAGGCAGCACCGGCTCTACCTGATGGGGCTGGGCCAGCATCACCTTGATATGGGCCCCACCGCAGGTAAAGGGATAGTCAGCCAGTTCGCTGCCACCAAAGGTGATGCGACGCAAATGGGGGGTGATCTGGGTAATGGCTTTGACAGTCAGCAGACGGGGACGATTGGGAGGCAGAGATGGGGACACGATGGGGCTCCTCGTTGAGTGTGTCGCCCATGCTACACGCAAATAGGAATCACCATCAAATAAGAATATCTCTCGTCTAATAGCTACAAGCTGGATTCAAACATCCCCAACCACTCGCGTCCACACCCCAATCCAGACATAGGCTTTATGCACGCTAGCTCCATGATTGGGCAAAGAAAGCAGCCGGACAACGCCACAGTTACAAAGGGTTCCATTTGCTTATTTCGACCATAGTTTTTCGAGATCAAATTTTATTTCCCAATAAGTTTCCTATCCTTAGTGAAGCAGTTAATGTAAGCACAGGATGCCAAACAGGATTGTATGATGGATGACCAGATCCTGATTATTGATGATGACGATCTCTCCCTCCCCGACGCACAGCAAGCGGGCTGGAAGGTGATGATTGTTGACGATGAGCCTGAAGTGCATCGCATCACCAAGATCACCTTGAACAAATTCGAGTTTGACAATCGCCCCATCGATTTTCTGCATGCCTATTCCGCGGCGCAGGCCAAAGAGTTGCTGGCCACCACCCCTGATGTTGCTCTGTTGCTGCTGGACGTGGTGATGGAGGTCGACCACGCCGGCCTCGATGTCGTCAAATATGTCCGTGAAGATCTGCAAAACAAGATGGTACGCATCGTGTTGCGTACCGGCCAACCCGGCCAGGCGCCGGAAGATGACGTGGTCACCAACTACGACATCAACGACTACAAGGATAAAACCGAGCTCACCTCCCAGAAGCTGCGCACCTTGCTGCGGGCCAGCCTGCGCTCATATCGGGATATTCGCACCCTGGAGAGTAACCGTCAGGGGCTGGAAAAAGTCATCGAAGCCTCCAAGGGGATCTTTGAGAAACGGGCACTGCGCCAGTTTGTCGAAGGCGCCCAGGAGCAGCTAAGCGCCCTGCTCCATCTGGGGGAAACCCAGATATACGACGTCAAGCAATACGCCTATGAGGTGAAGGATCAAGTATTGGAGCCCCTGCTCCCCGGCCATCCAGCCATGCTCCTCACGGAAGCGCCAGAGATCCTGCGCCAGGCTATGAGCAAGCGCAGCAACGTCTATAACGCCACCCAGATGGTGCTCTACTGCCAGAATCCGCGCCACCACCTGCTGTTCCACATCGAGACCACCCGCCAGCTCAGCCAGATCGATACCAGTCTGCTGACCCTGTTTACCGAAAACATCATAGTGGCGCTGGAGAATATCCGGCTCAATGAGGTGATCGCCGACAACCAGCGGGAGATCATCTATCGCATCGGCGAACTAGTCGAAACCCGTTCAAAAGAGTCAGGACTGCACGTCAAACGGGTCGCGCTCTATACCGAACAATTCTGCCACCTGATGGGCATGAGCGAAGAGCAGAGCGAGCTGGTGAAACGTGCCTCGCCGCTCCATGACATTGGCAAGGTGGGAATTCCCGATGCCATCTTGCACAAGCCGGGCAAGCTGACACCGGAGGAGTGGGAGATCATGAAAACCCACGCCCAGCTCGGGCAGGATATGCTCTCCGGCAGCGATTTGGCGCTGTTTCAGATTGGTGCCACCATCGCTGGCAATCACCATGAGAAGTGGAATGGCAGTGGCTATCCCCGCGGTCTGAAAGGGACGGATATTCCGCTGGAGGGGCGAATTGTGGCGCTGGCTGACGTGTTCGATGCCCTGGGTTCGGATCGCTGCTACAAGAAGGCGTGGCCGCTGGACAAGGTGCTGGCCCTGATTGAAGAGGAGAAGGGGCAGCATTTCGACCCCCAGCTGGTCGAGCTGATGATGGCCAATCTGGACAAGTTCCTCGAGATCCGCGAGCAGAACAAGGATGTCTATATCGGCGAACACTGATAGCCAGCTTGTTCTGTTTATGAACTCAAAAATACCGCCCTGCTTATCAGGGCGGTTTTCTATATCTGGCATCACGTCACTTCAGAGCGAGGAGTACGAGGGTTACTGCTCTGGCAGATTGAGATCCAGCTTGGCAGCAGGTTGTCCGGCTTGCTGATTCTCGGCCTGCGCAGCGGCCAGAGCACGCTTCAGGGCACGCCGTTTTTGTATCACCACAAACCCGACCCCACCCAATACCGCAAGCAGCACACCACCACCCGCCAATGCCCAGATCAGCCAGCCCATTTCCTCCTCTGCAGGAGCTTCATGGGTCGCCTCGGCACTGGAGGCCGGTGCGGCGGCCGACACCACCTCTACAGGAGGCGGCGGTGGCGGGAAGACATTGAAGGTTTTCACCGGCAACTCGATTTTCAGCTCACGGCCGAGGCGAGTGGTGCCATAGAGGGTTGCTTTCACCTCATGCTGACCGACCTCCTTGATGTTGGAGAGATCGATATCAAGCTTGGGATCGCTGGCGGTCTCGCTGAACTCGTAGAGGCCGCCCACATTGCTGGTCACACTCCCCTTGACAACCACGGAAGCGGGATCCAGCTCATCACGGTCGATTAGCAGTGAGAGCTTGGCACCCAGCTCATCCGAAGGCGGCGACAAGTTATAGCTGAACGGATAGGGGTAAAGCAGCACATCCTGATAACGGGCACGGACAAACACCTGATTGCCCGTGCTGAACATGGCGCGGTACTTGCCACCGGGAATATCCTGCAGCGTCACCTCCGCCGTCATGATGCCATCGCCCGGCACTTCGTCGAGCCCCTTGCCATCATCGCGATAGTGGCCAAGTACTTGATCCAGCACGACCTCTTTCTTATCGGCATCGCTGAACGATTGCAGCTTGACGGTCATGCCAAGGTCAGAGAGATAGTATTTATCTTTCGGCGGCTGACCATTGATCAGCAACCACGCCTTGAGCTTGACCACCTCCCCCTGATAGAGCTGCATCGGCAGGGCGGCGATATCGAGCCGGATATCGGAGAGAATGCGCACCCGGTTGTCGGGATCCACCTCGCCAATCGCCTGCCAGGGGCCCGGCATGGGATTGCGCAGGGTAATGAGATCATGCTCCGGCAACGCCAGCCAACCCACATCGGCAGGTTTGACCTTGCCCACGTAAAGCTTGCTGCCATCGGGGCGAACCAGGATCACGGACGGGGTGCCCGGCTTGCGCTTGATGATGAAGGTGATCTCCTTCACGCCGTAATCGATGCGAAAGCGGTTATCCAGCAGCGGAATATCGGAAGGGGCAAATACCTCGGTCGCCGTCGCCCCCAGCGAGAGCAATAGCAGCAGACCGGCACACCACTTGCTCATTGCCGCCACAGACAACTTCCTCCTTTCTTATTTACCAGATCCAGTCTCGCCTCGTGCAGGGCCTGAACCTCGGCGCTGGCACGCACCACCTTGAGGGCGGGTCGGTTGCTCTCTAACCGGCGAATACTGGTGTCCTGATTGCTTTCGTTTTCGTTGCTTTCGGTGGCCAGATTGAGTTTGGTCTGGCCGCCGGTCATCAGCAGGTAGACGTCCGCCAGGATCTCCGCATCGAGCAGAGCCCCGTGCAGGGTACGGTGGGAGTTGTCGATACCGTAACGATCGCACAGCACATCCAGGTTGTTGCGCTTGCCGGGGAAGAGATCCCGCGCCATCGCCAGGGTATCTGTGATGGTGCAGATATCCGCCGTCTTGAAGTTGAGTCCGAGCTTGCTGAACTCGTAGTCCATGAAGCTCACGTCAAAGGGTGCGTTGTGAGCGATCAATTCGGCGCCGCGGATGAACTCGAGGAATTCGTCGGCAATCTGGCTGAACGACGGTTTGTCACGCAGGAACTCGTCGGTAATACCATGCACCTGGATCGCTTCCGGGTCGACCAGACGATCAGGCTTGATATAGACGTGATAGTGGTTACCGGTCAGCTTGCGGTTGATCACCTCCACACAGCCAATTTCGATAATGCGGTGCCCCAGATAGACAGGGCCGCCCGCCGTATTCATACCTGTGGTTTCAGTATCCAGAATGATCTGGCGATTCAGTTGGGGTGTGTTCATGATCCAATCTATGTCAAACTTCGGCTTTACTTACTCGCTAGTTTACCCCAAGCCTCATGTTAAAACAGATTGATTGCTCATGTTAAAACAGATTGATGTCTATACCGACGGCTCCTGCCTCGGCAATCCGGGCCCGGGTGGTTACGGGGCCGTGATGGTCTACGGCAAGCACCGCAAAGAGATTTCCGCCGGATTCAAGTTGACCACCAATAACCGGATGGAGCTGATGGCCGCCATCATGGGGCTGCGTACCCTCAACGAACCGTGCAAGGTGCGCCTCACTACCGACAGCCAGTATGTCCGCCAAGGGATCACCCAGTGGATCATCGGCTGGAAGAAGAAAGGGTGGATGACCGCCAACCGGCAACCGGTCAAAAACGTCGATCTCTGGAAGGAGCTGGATGCGGAAGTGGGTCGCCACCAGATTGAGTGGCTCTGGGTGAAGGGTCACTCCGGCCACCCGGAGAACGAACGGTGCGACGAGCTGGCCAGAGAGGCCGCCTGCGGCAAGGATCTGGCCGAGGATACCGGCTACCAGCCCTGACGGGCCATTCCCGGTGTGGCGAGGGACTTTGGCAGTTGCCAGCGCCGCCGCACCGGGATCAGTGGAAAGCGCCGTTTACGGGCCGCAATCACGTATACCGATGCAAATGCCCTGCAATAATCCCGCCCGATACTCTCCCGCCACCAACTGTGCCAGCTCTGTTTCCCCATAAACGAGTAACCGAAACGCTCGTCGAACATCACCTCGCATCCCAGCAGATGCAGCCAGTCCGTCACCCGCCCCGGGGTGAACATCCGTGCCGACCAGGGCATTCTGCGCCGCAAGAACGGCACACAGTGACCGATCCCGACCAGACTCATGGGGTTATAACCACTGATGATCAGCCAGCCATCGTCGGTCAGCACCCTTTCGGCTTCGCGCAACACCTGATGAGGATCGGCAGAGAAATCGAGGCAGTGGGCCAGCAGGCAGGCATCGACGCTGCCGGTCCGCACCGGCAGATCGAGGGGATCGCCATACATGTCGAGCAGCCGCCCGCCGGGGGCGACACCGATCTGGTGACGAATGGAGGAGCGTTTGCAGGAGAGTTCGGCGCTCAGAGCGCCAATTTTCAGCAGATGATACCCAAACAGATTGGGACACCAGTTGTCGAGCCGCTCCTGGATCTCGGCCGCCACCCAGTCCCCCATAGGCAATGCAGACCAGCTGGTCGGGATCTCGATTTGTTGTTCGGTACGTGCCACCTGCATAATAGGGCTCAACTCGGGGTTTCGAACGCCATCCTGTTATATAAGATACCCTCCCTAAAGAGAAGCAGACTCATGTATCCAGTGATCACAGTTCCAGCCTTTAATGACAACTACATCTGGTTGATCCGCCACGAAAATCACTGCCTGGTGGTCGATCCGGGCGATGCCGCACCCGTGCTGGAGCGGCTTGAGGCATTGGGGCTGGTGCTCGATGCCATCCTGCTGACCCATCACCATCACGACCATGTCGGGGGCGTCACCGACCTGCTTGCCCACTTCCCCCACGCCCGGCTCTATGGCCCCAAACTTGACCCCATGCCGGATCACCACGGTCAGTGGCTGGAAGATGGCGATCAGATCAACTGGCACGGCCTCGCCCTCGAGGTGATCCATGTGCCCGGGCACACTCGCGGCCACATCGCCTACCATGGCAACGGCATGCTGTTTTGTGGCGATACTCTCTTCTCGGCCGGTTGTGGCCGCCTGTTTGAAGGGACGCCGGAGCTGATGTACCACTCACTGCAACGACTCGCCGCCCTGCCCGATGAGACCCTCATTTATTGTGCCCACGAGTACACCCTCTCCAACCTGCGTTTTGCCTATGCGGTCGAGCCGGACAACCCGGCGATCCGACGCCAGATCGGGCTGATCAGCAAACTGCGGCAACAAGGGCTGCCAAGCCTGCCAACCCAGCTGGGTGACGAACGCACTTTCAACATTTTTCTGCGCTGCGAACAGGATTCAGTGAAATTTTCTGCTGAAAAACATGGGCTAAAATGCGTGGAAAATCCGGTAGATACCTTCACCATCCTGCGTCAGTGGAAGGACGTTTTTTGAACAAACCTTGATCAGGGGGCCATTGCCCCTTATGATGCGAGCTGTTTTTCCTAAAAATGACCGGAACGAGATGAAGGTACGAACGGCCTTATTGGCAGCGCTGTTGCTCAGCGGCTGCCAAAACCTGAGCCATCAGGATGACCGGGCGCTAACGGCAATCGAGCCGATCAAGTCCCCCCAGGTCAAGAAAAAAGCGCATAAAAAACACTCTTCCCATTTCCTGTTTGGCGATGAACAGCTGGACGAAATGGAAGATACGGACAATCTGTGGGTGCGTATCAGCGATGATATGCAACTGGAAACTCCGGACAACCCGCGCATCCGCCAGCAACGTGAGTGGCTGTTGCGCAATGATAAGCATCTGGCGACCATTGCCAGCCGGGCTGAACCCTACCTCTATCTGATGGTAGAGGAGATTGAACGGCGTGAGCTGCCAATGGAGCTTATTACTGTCCCGATGATCGAGAGCATGTTTGATCCTCATGCCCGATCCCGCAGCAATGCCGTCGGACTCTGGCAGTTTGTGCCAGCGACAGGCAGAAACTTCGGCCTGCGCCACGACAACTGGTATGACGGACGGCGCGATGTGCTGGCCTCCACCAATGCGGCGCTCGACTATCTGGAGTACCTGAACCGCTTCTTTGACGGTGACTGGCTGCAAACGCTGGCCGCCTACAATGCCGGTGAAGGTCGAGTGCGCAACGCCATCCAGCGTAACCAGCGCGCAGGCAAACCGACCGACTACTGGTCGCTCGATCTGCCCCGGGAAACCCGGATGTATGTGCCCAAGATCCTCGCCATGGCTGACATGATCAGCAATGCGGACAAGTACAATATCCAGTTGCCGGTGCTCGCCAACGAGCCCAAGCTGCGAGTGGTGGAGACCGGCAACCAGATCGATCTGAATGTGGCCGCCCAACTGGCCGGTCTGCGCACGTCACAGCTCAAGGAGGTCAATCCGGCCCTGAGCCGTGGCGTGATGTCGCCCCGTGGCCCTTACCGCCTGCTGGTACCGGTAGAGTATGCCGATACCCTGGAGCTGGCACTGGCCGATCTGCCCAAGAGCGAGCGTATTCGTACCCGCTCCTATCAGGTCACCAGTGGCGATACCCTGTCGCGCATCGCCCAGAATCATGGCGTCAGCGTGAACGAGCTGAAGCTGGCCAACAATCTGCGCAGCAACAACCTGCGTCGCGGTCAGCAACTGGTGATCCCGACCCACGGTCAGGTCAGTAGCAAGGCCAGCTCCGCCAGCAAACCGCAACAGCTGGCAAGCCGTGGCAGCAGCCAGAAGGCCAAGGTCAGTTACAAGGTGCGCTCGGGTGACAACCTGTGGAGCATCAGCCAGGCACACGGCGTCTCCCACGAAGAGCTCGCCAAGTGGAACGGTCTGAATGCCAAGTCGGCGCTCAAGCCAGGCATGAAGCTGGTGGTCTATCCCAAGCAAGGGAAGAAGAGCGACAAATCGATGGTGTATCAGGTTCGCCGTGGCGACTCCATCTCCTCCATCGCGGCTCGCTTCCAGGTGGCTATCAACGATGTGATGCGCTGGAACCAGCTGGATAAAGGGGATTACCTCAAGCCCGGTCAGGAGCTGACCCTGTTTGTGAAGAACAACAGCTAAGCCTCACCGCTTGAACCCGATAAAAAACGGGGCCAGTCATCTGACTGGCCCCGTTTTTTATTACTGCGGCTAACCGCTGCTGTGTCTGAGCCGCCCACTAAAACAATGGCTTGGCGCCACCTGCGGATGCATCACCGCTCTGCAGGCAAAACTATCACCGCTATTCCCAGAGCCTTGTCGGCACCACCATCAGCACGGTGCGCTGGCCAATCGCCACATTGGCATTGGGGAAGACTACCCCCTCACGCGGCTTCTCGACGGTGTAACGCAGCTCGCCATCCTCGGCCAGCACGAACCCTTGGGGGAATTCGGTGAAGTTGTCGACATCGCTGGCGAACAGGAAGCGAAAGTCCGCCGATTTTTTGGTGATCACCCGATCGATAGCAAACAGGGTGAAATCGTCCGCCCGCCACGGCTCCAGTGCCACCTCGTCCTGGGTGACCAGCTCCTGCAGCGCCTGACGGGTTTCGATAAAGCGGGTCATGTCGTTCTCACCAAATGGCCGTACCTTGCCCAACTCCACCGTAAAGGCATGGGCGCCATGCTGGCGGGAGCTGTAGTAGCTGAAGGTCGTGGTCGGGCTGGCGGAGAGCAGAATAGTACGCACCCCGCAGGCACCGAGGAACTGCACCTGCTCGCGGCAGTGGGGCCGCTCGTGGGGGAAGGGGTAGACGGCGAACTTCTCGTGGCGCGAACCGCGAATGGCGGTGTGCAGATCGTAGTGGTAACGGGGACGAGCCGGATCGGCAAAGAAGCGGCTCACATACTGCTCGAGACGCATGGCACGGATCCGCTCCCGATTGCAGAGCCCCTCCCCCTTGCTGTGAGCACCGGAGAAGAGCCGGTTCATGTTCTCCTCCACCTCCCGCAGCCCCAGATTCATCGCCGCCGGATTGCCAAACAGGAACAGCACCCGATGGCGGGCGCTCAGCTCGCCAGAGAGCAGACGGCTCAGCAGCTGGTTGCAGATCTCGATGGGAGCGGTCTCGTTGCCGTGAATACCGCAGGAGAGGACGATATCCTTGCGTCCTCCCGGCTGGTCGCCCGCGCCACTGGCAGGCTCCAGACAGAGCACGCCCGTATCCCAGACGCTGACCCGCGCACCATCGGGCAGGGCAAACTCAAAGGGCTCAAGCTGCCACTCATGGCTGCGGGTCAAGGCCAAAAAATCGTGCTGGGGAATCATCCGTCTCACCCTCTCGCTCTGGAATACTATGGCCGGATTATACGCAAGGCATCGCGGCTTAAAATCGTTTTTTAAACAAATTCAAACATTAACGATACAAGTGTGATAACAATCGAACGATGACAGCAATGGCAGTAGCGATGTGGAATAAAGAGGAGAGGAAAAAAGGACCAACAAATAACAGGGGGAAAACGGGGGATATAAAACAGACAATGACAGAACTGGCGGCTGGACGCCACAGGGGCAGAACAGCAAACGACTCAGCAGAAAAACAAGGCATCCATGCCCGGTTGATTAACCACGCCAGAACGGCTTGGTGGTCTCTTGATAACGGTCAGCTTCGTTCAGGCCGATGTCTTTGAGCAGGTACTCGGGCAGCTCGGAGAGCTGGCGACGGCTGCGGCTGCGCTCCAGCCAGGTCAGAACGGTCATTTTAACGCGAGCAACCAGATTCAATTGGCTGGAATGCTGGTAACCGGTTTCGGTATAAGTCATGTTGGCCATGATGTGGCTCCTCTGAATATTTGTTTACGCACTGGGCTTTATTTGATGCGCAAAGCTTAGTCAGGGAACAGGGCCGACTCAATTGACGAATTTTGATACGTTACATTAGGAAAACTAATAGTAAAAAACTGACTGATACAATTTTAATGCTTTGATTTATAAAGAATAATTAAGTCACTATTCGACCATCAACGGCCCGCAGCATATTGTGCTGCATGGCACCACCTTACATATGCAATTTACCGCATTGCCTATGCACTCGCCAACAGACGTGCTATGGGTGGCAACCCCGTCATTACATTCGATTGTTAATTTGGAGATCTCTTGATGATCTTAAATTAACACTATGAAACATAAAACAAACTTACTTTTCCTCCCGCGCAGCTCCCTCGATGAAGACCCGAAAACGCCCCTCTTGGTGCGCAACCGGCATACTGGTATGGTTATTTACACAGTAGTTTATTCCCCTGCCCTGACGCCATCGTTTATGCCGTCAGCGGCGGATGAAACCACAGGATCATCGATGGATACCTTTACCCCGACCGCCGCCCTGCGTCAACAGATGGCCGCCATAGAAGCCTCTCTCAACCAGCTGGCCGATCTGCTTGGCCAACTCGATCTGCAGGAGGCCCATGTCTATCCCCTCCCCCCGGTGCCACAGGGGGAAGAACACGACCCGATCGAACAAATTGAGGTGGGCTATCTCAACGGTGAAGCCGCGCTGGCGGCCACCCTCGCCGCTTATCGGGACCACAGCGCCCGTCCCGGCTGCTCCACCAAGGCGACTCACCGGCTGCCCGGCTGGTTGCGCTTTCCTGCCGCCGCAGCCCCCTTGCTGCAACCGCTGATCGACCAAATCAACCAGCACAAGCTCGATTTCAAGGCGCTGGTGCAGCAGGCTGGGGGACGGGACGAGAAGTTCGAGCTGGTACATACCGCTCTGCCCGGCGTGATCACTCTGCAGGTCTACCGCAAGCTGACCCTGCTGGCGGGAGAGCTGCAATCCCTTGGCTTTACCTGGGCTGACAAGCAGACCATCAATCGCCTAAGTTGCGAGCAGGTGCTTGAGATGCTGGAGCGCAGCCGCCGCTACATACCGGCCCTCTCCAACAACGAGGAGTGGAGCAAGATGGTGGATCAGGAGGTGTACGACATTCGCCGTCTGCCGGCCGATGCCGAGCTGCGGATCCGCCGCCCGGTCAAGACCCACCCGATGATCAACCTGCTCTGGCTGGAGCGCACCCCGCGCAAGCAGCAGATCAAGGCGAGCCTGCCTCTGCTGCTCTGCTCAGATACCCCGCCTGCAGTCACCCATCTGGGCAACTATCCCCCCAAGAGCCGGCAGGCGCGGCGAGATCGCAAGATTGGCGGCGAGCCAATCATCGAGCGGCTGCACCTCTATCTCTATCAGGGGTGACTGGATCAGGAATAGCTGGATCAGGGATAGCTGGGCCGCCTTGCCGCGATAAACGAAGTATCCCGCATCAGCACCCCAAATAAGAAAGGGGAGAACATCCTGGATGTTCTCCCCTTGTCTGTATCGATAGGTGGTGTGGAAGGCGGCGTCGCCAATCAGCCCATCAGCAGGGCCCGCAGGCTCTCCACATCCAGCCCGCGCACCTCGGACTGGCCGCTCAGCAGGCCATCGGCCAGCGCCCGCTTCTCGTCGTGCAGAGCGACGATCTTCTCCTCCACCGTCTGCTCGCACACCAGCCGGTACACGGTCACCGGCTGGGTCTGGCCCATCCGGTGCGCCCGATCGCTCGCCTGATCTTCCACCGCCGGGTTCCACCAGGGATCGAGGTGCAGCACGGTATCGGCCTGGGTGAGGTTGAGGCCGGTCCCCCCTGCCTTGAGGCTGATGAGAAACAGCGGCACCTCCTCATGACGAAAACGCAGGATGGAGTCCTGACGGGACTTGGCAGAGCAGCCCCCATCCAGATAGCAGTAATCCCAGGATTTCTGCTCGATGCGGGCCCGCAACAGACTCAGCAGATCGACAAACTGGCTGAACACCAGCACCCGATGACCACCGTCGATCGCCTCTTCCAGCAGGGCCATCGCCTCGTCCAGCTTGCTGCTGGTCTGCGACCACTCGGGCATCACCAGCTCCGGTGAGCAGCAGAGACGGCGCAGCCGGGTCAGGCCACTCAGTACATGCATCAGGGCGCGACCATCGGCGCTTTGCACCTGCTGCACCACTTCCCGTCGGGTCGCCTCGTAGAGCTGACGCTCTTCGGGGGAGAGGCTGATGTGGTGGATGATCTCGGTCTTGTCCGGCAGCTCGGTCAGCACCTGCTGCTTGAGACGACGCAGGATAAAGGGGCTGATCACCGCCCGCAGCAGCGCCATGTGCTGGGGATCCTTGACCGCCTTGCCAAAGCGGCGCTTGAACTCGCCAAGGCTGCCGAGCAGCCCCGGGTTGATAAAGGTGAAGAGGCTCCACAGCTCCCCCAGATGGTTCTCGATGGGGGTGCCGGAGAGGGCGAGGCGAAAATCGCCGTCGAGCTGGAACAGCAACTTGGCGCGCTGGGTGCCGGCGTTTTTGATTTGCTGGGCCTCATCAAGCACCATGGAAGACCAGCGGCGGGACTTGAGCGCCTCCGCCAGGCTGCCGAGCATGCCGTAGTTGATGAGGATCACCTGACCGGCCTTGGCCTCGCGAATGATCCCCTCCCGCTCGGCCGGGTTCTCGAACACCACCACATCCAGCTCGGGGGCGAAACGGGCCACCTCCTCCTGCCAGTTGGTGACCACTGACTTGGGTACCACCACCAGCGCAGGGCCAAGGTGCTGGCGCATCCGCAGCACGATAAGCGCCTGCAGCGTCTTGCCCAGACCCATGTCATCGGCCAGACAGGCACCAAAACCATGATGGGCCAGGGTCGCCATCCAGCGCACCCCCTCTTTCTGATAGTCCCGCAGGGAGGTAAGCAGCTCGTCCGGGCAATCGACCTCCTGCTGCCACTCCTGCTGCAGGGATTGCCACGCTGCATCCCCTTCGGTGGTAATGACCGAGAGCAGACGAGTGAGCGGATAGGCCAGCTTGTTGTTGATGCGCTGCTCTTCATCGAGCATGGCCCCCAGCATGGTGAGCCGCTCCACCAGCTTGTCGCTCAGCATCAGGCTGGTCTTCTCGTCGAGCTGAACGGTACGCTGCCCCGGGGTCATCTGGCGCAGAATAAGGCGCAGATCGAGGATCTGGTGCTCATCGAGGGCCAGTACCCCTTCGACCTGGAACCAGTCCTGCCGCCGCTCGATGCGCAGGCTCAGGGCCGCTTCATCGAGGCTCTTGAGGCGGGCGCTGTCCTGATGCCAGTGAATGACCACACCGGCATCCACTAGTTCGGGCAGGGCATTGACCAGCGCCAGCGCCTGTTCCCCCTGCAGCAGCCACTCGCTGCCGGGCAGGCCGATGGGCAATTGATTGCGCAGTAGCTGGGCCTGCAGCTTCTCGGCAGCGAGATCCCGCTGCCAGTAGTGGTACGCCTTGATCCCCTGCCGCACGATCGCCTCCCCCTTGCCAAGGGGCTGGGGCGGCAGATCCTCAAAGCGGGTCACCAGCTTGACCGACAGCTGGCCATCCTGCCAATCCAGTTGCACCGAAGGAATGCCCGGCCAGGGAGCCAGTTCGGCGTTGCCGCTAAGCCCCGCAACCTGACTATGCCAGGGCAGCTCGGGAATGGCGTCCAGGGTGCGTTGCAGCTCGGCCAGCCCCTCGGCGGGCAGCAGCGGGATAGATTCGAGCGCTGGCAAGCGGTCGAGCAGCGGCTGCGGGGTAAGGATCAGCTGCCACAGATCCTGCGCCAGCGGCATGATATGGGCCCCGCGAGCGGCCGCATCGGGGCAGAGCTGCGCGCTCATCCCCTGTTCGGTGGCCACCACCTGCAGCAGGGGGGCGCTGATGGCCAGTTGCAGCTTTTGCCCCTTGGCGTTGAACAAACGGGGGTGATCGGCCAGCGGCGCCCAGACATCCCGCGGCAGTCGTCCCATCACCCGTGGCAGGGTGCGGACCAGTGCCCAGTCGTGCTCATCGAGCATGGCGGCATACTGGGTAGAGAGCAGGGCCGGATCGACCCGGCGACCGGCGGTCCACTCCCCCTTGGTGCTCAGTTTCTGGATCTTGCACTCCAGCTCGGGGCCCTCGGCATGGAGCAGCCACACCAACCGCTCCTGCGGCTTGCGCACGCCACTGGAGCGTCCCAGCCCCTGCAACCAGTTGAGCCAGCTGGCAGAGGCCGCGGTTTTATCCTCGTCCCCGTCATCATCCTGCTCGTCACTGCCCTCTTGCGTACTCTCCTCACTGCCGCGCAGTTGGCACAAGGGCGCCCCTTTGGCCACCTCGCCCAACAAGATGCGCAGCAGATCCTGACAAAACGCCATCAGGCGATGATGGGGCTCGGCATCGAGCAAATGGGTGAGATCCCACTTGTGCAGCATGGCCACCTGCGGACTCTGGGCACCGTGACGGGCCAGCGCGCAGAGATCGAGCCAGAGATAGCCCCAGTGGAGCTCCTCCACCGGCAGTTGCAGGGTATCGAACAGGCCGACCGCCTGACCGTGGCGATCACCCGCCCACTGGCTGAGCAGGTCGGCAAGCAGGGGGAACTGGCCGGTCAGACTGCGCTGCCACTTCTTGCGCTGTTCGCTGGCAATGACGGGATCAGCCTGCTGCAACCAGCCAAGCCAGAGCAGGGCACTGAATGAACGGGGCCACTGGCCCGCCTCACCCTCATCGGTTGCCTGCCACTGGCCCAGTGCGGTGAGCAGTCGCTCGCCAAGCGGGCCGCTCTGGCTCTGTTGGGCCAGCACCTGCAGGGCTGGCCAGCCGGGGGCGGCATCCTTGTCCTCGCCGGTTGGCGATGTGCTCTCGCCATCCCCGCAGAGCCAGCGCCACTCCGCCTCGAACGCTTTGGCCCGGGCCTGCACCTCGGGGGCACAGCGCACCAGCGCATTGGCCAGCGGCCAGCGCTCTTCATAGGGGGCATCGAGCAAGAGTTGCAGCGAGAAGTGCTCCAGCAACATTTGCTGCCAGGCGGGGCTGGAGCCCGCCAGCAACTGGTGAGCGTCCGGGGTATCGAGCAGGGTGAGCAGATCGCTGGCCGAGAAATAGGTCGGGATCTCCCCCGCCTTGCCGCGGCAGAGCTCGCGCACCACCGCATGGGTAAGATCCTGCCCGGTCAATGAGGGCACCCGGCTCCAGTCCGGCGCCGGGCAGAGACCGGCACGCACCCCCAGGATCAGCGCCAGCGTCCCCTCGGCGGTCAGGCTCCACTGCTGCTCCCCGCGCAATCTGACCAGTCCTGCATCCTGCAATCGGGTCAGTTTATCGATCAGGGCATGGCCTATCGCCAGTTGTTCTTGCAGCAAACGGGTACTGGCAACGCGCTGCAATTGCAGGGTGGCGAGCAGGGCATAACTATCCGAAGAGAGGGTGGACGCAGACATCAAGACTCACGGGCAAGTGCAAAAGCGGAATTTTAACGGTAAAGCGCCAGCGGCTCGACCCTTTACCGTGAAATAACTCAAAAAAAAACGGCCATCCGTGATGACCGTCGAAAGTAACGAAGGAAATAGCCGGATTTACCAGTTATCTCCCACAGCGGGAAAATCGGGAGCGCTAGCCCCTAATTCGTGGAGCCAATGCTAGAGGTTGGCGCTTCAAAAAGCTTTGAAGCGGATCACAGTTGAAAAGGATTTCTGAAAACGGTTTCAATTTTTGACAGCAAGAAACCATGATTTCGCGCCAAATGAGCCATGCTCCAGCTTCCCTTGTTCCCCCTGCACAAGCGGTGGAAAGTCTGTATGGCACTAGCTTGTCGAGCGCCCCTGTGTGGGCAGCAGTCAGCTGTATAGCCTCGCCATTCCGGGTAACCTGCAGGCTAGGTTTCCGGGCAACCGGACATGGCCGAGATAGGCCAGGAGAGCACGAGTCGGCTGCCTCCACGACCGGTAGGTTGGCAAACCGCGCTGCCGCCGTGGGCCTCGGCAATTGCCTTGACTACGGCGAGTCCTAGTCCGCTACCGCCGCTTTTGCGCGAGCGTGACGGGTCTCCCCGACGAAACGCATCGAAGATACAAACGGCGACCTCCTCGCTGATGCCAGGTCCCTCATCTTCCACACTCAGGACGCACACACTCTCCGAGCGATGCAACCGCACGGTCAGCAGGCCCGGCAGCGCGTGCTTCTGGGCATTTTCCAACAGCGCCATCAGGGCCTGACGGATGCGAAACAGATCGCAGCAGACATGAAGTTCGCTATCCAGCTCCCGCTGCAACACAAATCCGCTCGCCGCCAGAGGGCTGGCAAACGCCTCAAGCACCACGGCAAGCTCGTCGGCCAGCCTGACCTCGGTCCGCTGTAACTCCAGATGGCCGCTGTCGTTGAGGCTCAATACCCGCAAATCCTCGATCAGGTGATTGAGCCCCTCCACCTGACGCAGCAACCCCTCGAAGAGTTCGCAGCTGGGAGGAAATACCCCTTCGGCCAGCCCCTGCAAGCGGCCACGCAAAATGGTCACCGGTGTGCGCAACTCGTGGGCAATGGCGGCATTCCAGAACTCCCGCTCGCGGGTCATGTTCTGCAGCCGCTCGGCCATGGTGTTGAAGTCGCGCACCAGTTGCGCCGTCTCCCCGATCGCCTGCTCATCCTCCGGCACGCGGGCATCGAGCTTGCCCTCGGCTACCTCGCGCAGGCTGGTTGCAACCGAGTTGAGCGGAGTCAGGATGCGGCGAGAGAGGCGAACCGCCACGTACAGCGCCATCCCCAATGAAAGCAGGATGGTAGAGCCGATCCATAACATCTCGACTCTCGAAGGTACCCAAGTCTCGGAGATACTATTAGGCAAATACGCCGTAGTGACGGCATAGAACACATAGGTTCCAATCACTTCGAGAGAGATGATACATAGCGCCATAAGCCCCAAGGAGTGAATGATCTGTTTGCGCAAGCCTGGTGTCAATTTCATGCATCACCACCGAAGCGATAGCCAACGCCCCAAACACTGGCGGGCACCCCCTGAATACCGTGTGTCTCCAGTTTTTTGCGCAACTTGCTGATGTGGCTATCCACCGTACGCTCCTGGGTATCCCCCTCCGGCAAGCAGTGAGTCAGCAGTTCGGCGCGACTGAACACCCGTTTCGGCGCCCGCATCAAAGAGGCGAGCAACTTGAACTCGGTCAGGGTCAGCTCCAGCACCTGCTGCTGGTCATCGCGGAAAATGCTGGCCTCGTGGCTCTCCAGATCGATCTGAAACTGACCGACCCGCAGCACGTTCGCCGTGGCTGGCGTTACGGCCCGGGTGCGCCTGAGCACGGCCTGCACTCGCGCCACCACTTCGGCCGGATTGAAGGGTTTGACCACATAGTCATCCGCCCCCATGCGCAGCCCCATCAGCTTGTCGAGATCCTGATCGAGGGCGGTCAGCATGATCACCGGCGTGTCGCCACGTGCCCGGATCTCGCTGAGCACCTGCCAGCCATCCAGTAGCGGCATCTGCACATCCAGCAGCAGGAGATCGGGTTTGCATGCCTGATGCATGGCCAGCGCTTCACGGCCATCGGCGGCGTGCAGGGAGCGTAAGCCATGACGTTGCAGGTAAGCGGCGAGGATGTCGGCGATCTCGGCTTCATCCTCTGCAATCAGTACCAGTGACTGGCCCGCCGGGCTGGCGGAAGCATTGAGATGGGACATAGTCGGACTCGAAAAAAGGTGGCGTTGAACTTTATCATCGCCTCCATGGATTCTCCACAAAGCCTCGAATCATTCGCAATAGCCCCTCGCCATAATGGCCGCTCGATGCACTCTCCGGTCACATCACACCGGAGAGACGGTTTAACGAGGTGAGTGGATGATGTTTGTCAAACAGCGGTATGCGGGCGCCCTGCTCGCCGTCATTGCCGCATTCGGGTTGGCGGGTTGCGATGTCGCGCCGCAAGAGCAGGAGGCACCCGCCCTGCCTCAGGTATCGGTGCTGACTCTGACTGGTCGGGAGCTGGTCATCAGCGAGGATCTGCCCGCCCGGGTGGCGGCACTGCGCAGCGCCGACATTCGCGCCCAGATCAGCGGCATCGTGCAGCGCCGCCTGTTCGAGCAGGGCGCCGAGATCAGCGCAGGCACTGTGCTGTTCCAGATAAACCCGGCCCCCTTCAAGGCCGATGTCGACAGCGCTGCCGCCGCATTGCAACGGGCCGAGGCCGTGCTGGCCCGCGCCCGCATCCAGATTGACCGCCTGAAGCCGCTGCTGCGCACCGACGCCATCAGCCACCAGACCTATGACGATGCGATCTCCCAGCGGGATCAGGCGGCCGCCGATGTAGCCCAGGCCAGGGCGACTCTGGCCCGGCACCAACTGAACCTGCAATTTGCCAGCGTGGAGGCCCCCATCGCCGGACGTATCGATCAGGCGCTGGTGAGTGAAGGGGCACTGGTGTCCCCCACCGATACCACTCCCATGGCCCGGATCCAGCAGATTGATCAGGTCTACGTCGATGTGCGCCAACCGGCCTCGGTGCTGGAATCCCTGCGCCAACAGGCTGGCTCAACGGCAACGGCACCGGAACTGGCAGTGGAGATCCTCGGCAGCAATGGCACACCGCTGGGCATGCAGGGGCACATCCTCTTCTCCGGTATCGAGGTCGATGCCGGAACCGGTGACGTGCTGCTGCGGGTGCTGGTGGATAACCCTGAGCGGCGCCTGTTGCCCGGTCTCTACGTGCAGGCGCGCATTCCCCGGGCCCGCTATGCCAACGCCCTGACCGTGCCCCAGCAGGCGGTAGTTCGCACCTCGGGTCAGACCAGCGTGTGGGTGGTGGATGGCCAGGGGCAGGCACAGCTGGTTCCGGTCAATACCGCTGAACTGGTGAATAGCCAGTACCGCATCGCGTCCGGGCTCAGTGCCGGGCAACAGGTGGTGATCGAAGGGATCGACCGTCTGACCACGGGGGTTCAGGTCATTACCTCCCCCTGGCAACCACCCGCTGTCAGCCAACCGGCTGACGGTGGCATTCGCTGAATCGGAGAGTTATCCATGCCGCAGTTTTTTATCCATCGCCCGGTGTTTGCCTGGGTGATCGCCCTGTTCATCGTGCTGGCAGGGGTCATCGCCATCCCCAAGCTCCCCATCTCCCGCTATCCCTCGGTGGCGCCGGTGTCGGTGACCCTCTATGCCACCTATCCGGGCGCCACGCCGCAGACCTTGAACGATGCGGTGGTGAGCCTTATCGAGCGCGAGCTGTCGGGAGTGAAGAACCTGCTCTACTTCGAGTCCTCTGTGGACGCCTCGGGCAGCGCGCAGATCACTGCCACCTTCAAGCCGGGCACCGATCCGGAGCTTGCGCAGATGGACGTGCAAAACCGCATCAAGGCGGTCGAGCCTCGCTTGCCACAAGCGGTGCGGCAAACCGGCCTGCAGGTGGAGTCCGCCTCATCCGGCTTTCTGATGATGGTCGGCATGACCTCACCGGATGGCCGCTTCGATGAAGTTGCCCTCAACGACTACATGGCACGCAATATTGTGCAGGAGCTGCGCCGCATCGACGGGGTAGGACGAGTGCAGCTGTTCGGCGCCGAGCAGGCCATGCGCATCTGGGTAGATCCGGCCAAACTCGCCGCCTACGGGCTGACCATCGGCGAGGTGGCACAGGCCATCGAGCAGCAGAACATCCAGATTGCCCCGGGGCGCCTCGGTGACGAACCCGCCCTGCCGGGGCAGCGCCTGACGGTTCCCCTCACGGTTCAAGGGCAGTTGACGACCCCCGAGGCATTCGCCGCCATCGTGCTGCGAGCCGGTGGCGATGGCGCCAAGCTGGTGCTGGGTGATGTCGCCCGGGTCGAGCTGGGGGCGCAATCCTACGCCTTCTCCAACCGGGAGAACGGCGTGGCCGCCACCAGTGCCGCCATCCAGCTCTCCCCCGGCGCCAACGCCGTGCGTACCGCCGATGCGGTGCGCACCCGTCTCGCCCAGCTCGCCCCCACCCTGCCGGCGGGCATGGCCTATTCGATCCCGTTTGACTCGGCCCCTTTCGTCAAGGTCTCCATCGAAAAGGTGATCCACACCCTGCTGGAAGCCATGGTGCTGGTGTTTCTGGTGATGTTTCTCTTCCTGCAGAACCTGCGCTACACCCTGATCCCGGCCATCGTCGCCCCCATCGCTCTGCTTGGCACCTTCGCGGTGATGCTGCTGGCCGGTTTTTCGATCAACTCCCTCACCATGTTCGGCATGGTGCTGGCCATCGGCATCATTGTCGACGACGCCATCGTGGTGGTGGAGAACGTCGAGCGCCTGATGGCCACCCGGGGGCTCTCGCCCAGGGAGGCGACTTCGCAGGCCATGAAAGAGATCACCGGGGCGGTGATCGGCATCACCCTGGTACTCACGGCGGTGTTCCTCCCCATGGCGTTTGGCAGCGGCTCGGTGGGGGTCATCTACCAGCAGTTCACCCTGTCGATGGCGGTGTCGATCCTCATTTCGGCCTTCCTCGCCCTGACCCTGACGCCTGCGCTCTGCGCCACCTTGCTGCGTCCGGTCAGTCCGGATCATCATGAGAAGCACGGCTTTTTCGGTGCCTTCAACCGGGGTTTCGAGCGGTTCACTGCAGGCTACGGTGCGCGGGTAACCCGGCTGGTCGGGCGCAGCGGACGGATGATGGCAACCTTTGCCGCCCTCTGCGCCGTGCTAGCCATCGCCGCCGCCCAGCTGCCCTCCTCTTTCCTGCCAGACGAGGATCAGGGCTACTTCATGACCTCCATCCAGCTGCCGACCGGCGCCACCAGCGAGCGTACTCTTGAGGTGGTCAAGGCCTTCGAGGCTCACGTCGCCTCTCGCGAGGCGCTGGACACCAACCTGGTGGTGCAGGGCTTCAGCTTCTCCGGCGCAGGCCCCAATGCCGCCATGGCCTTCACCATGCTCAAAGATTGGGATCAGCGTCATGGCGCCACGGCAGCCGAAGAGGCAGATCTGGCACAAGCGGCTATGGCAAATATTCCTGAAGGCACGGTAATGAGCCTGCTGCCGCCCGCCATCGACGAACTGGGCACCGCCTCCGGCTTCACCCTGTTCCTGCAAGACAGAGCCAACCGGGGAGATGCCGCGCTGCTGGCCGCTCAGGCGCAACTGCTGGAACTGGCCGCCAAAAGCCAGGTAGTCAGTGATGTGTATCCCGACAATCTGCCTCCCGGCGAGAGCATTCACCTCGAGATCAACCGACAGAAGGCCGAAGCCATGGGACTCTCGTTCGCCAGCGTGAGCAGTACCCTGTCGGCCGCAATGGGGTCGCTCTACGTCAACGACTTCCCCAACGGCGGGCACATGCAGCAGGTCATTCTGCAGGCCGACGCGTCGGCGCGCATGCAGCTCGATGACGTGCTCGGCCTGCGGGTGCGCAATGCCAGCGGCGGCATGGTCCCCCTGCGGGAGGTGGTGACACCGGAATGGCGCGAATCGCCGCAACAGATGATGCGCTTCGATGGCTTCCCTGCCGTGCGTATTGCCGGGGGGGCAGCGCCCGGCATCTCCAGCGGAGCGGCGATGGCGGAGATGGAGCGTCTGGTGGCGCAATTGCCGCCAGGCTTCGCATTGGCCTGGACGGGACAGTCGTTGCAAGAGCGCCAGTCGGCCGAGCAGGCCCCCCTGCTGATGCTGCTGTCGGCGCTGGTGGTCTTCCTGGTGCTGGCGGCACTCTATGAAAGCTGGTCGATCCCGCTCTCGGTGATGCTGGTGGTGCCGCTGGGCCTGCTCGGTGCCGTCGCGGCCGTGATGCTGCGCGGCATACCCAACGACATCTTCTTTAAAGTAGGCATGATCACCATCATCGGTCTATCGGCCAAGAATGCCATCCTCATCGTGGAGTTTGCGCGCCAGTTGCACGGCGAAGGGCGCTCGCTGCTTGATGCTGCTGTCACTGCTGCCCGCCTGCGCCTGCGCCCCATTCTGATGACGTCGCTGGCCTTCACCCTCGGGGTGGTGCCCTTGATGCTCGCCAGTGGCGCCAGCGCGGAGACCCAGCACGCCATCGGCACCGGCGTGTTTGGCGGCATGATCAGCGGCACCCTGCTGGCCATCTTCTTCGTACCGGTCTTTTTTGTCTTCATCATCGGGGCGCAGCAGCGCCTGCACTCCTGGCAGGCACAGCGAGCATCCAACTGCATTCATCCGGATCGATGACCACAGATACACAGTCAGCCGGATAGTCCCTCAGCACATCACCAAAAGAAAAAGCCCAACCTGCTAAACAGGTTGGGCTTGGTATGGACAGAAAGACAACTCGCCACTGTATCAAATTCGAGTACAAATAATTCATCGGTGAAGCTAATAGCTTGGCCAGCCATGGTTATATTTTTATAGTCATTAACCATAAATTAATGACCAGAGCCCTTGATGATTATTCTTTATAAGTTGCCAGCAAGCCTTGCTATTTCATTACACCTAAAAATACAAATCTTATTAGAATACATCCATAAAGACATTCGCAATGCACTTTACGTAGCTTTTAAATCACTATACGTATGTCAAATCTGAACACCGACATATAACCCAATCATTAATGATCTTTTATAGTCACAAGTTCCAGCGTAAAGAGAATGTCGTCACGGCAACATGCTTGCTACCCAATGCAAAATCAAGCTTTGGCGCATATCCCACTTCCAACGCCACTGACTTGTAGCCCAGCGTCACCATCGGCAAGGCAGCAAAGCCATCCAGGCCAGAACCATTGAGATAACCGGCCTGAAACCCCAGGCCAGCAAAGGCATGCTCGGTAAAATACCACTCCTTGCGATATGAGAGCGCACCGTATAAAGCCGTCTCGCTGAAAGAGTCCTTATATGCCCCTCCGCGCACCGCCAGCTTGCCAGTGTCGTTATCGCCCCAAAAAGCCCAGGCCAACCCTAATCCCGGATTGAAATTATTAAAATCACAACTCTTGCTTTTCTTTCCCTTTCCTTTGGTGCAATCACTATGAATTGCTGCGCCATGAATTAAAATTGAAAAATCATCCGCGGCACGCGAAACGACAGGCAAGCACAATAGCGGAATGGCCAACATATATGGCTTGGTTTTCATATCAGCATCCTTGATGGTTATTTATTTTTTTTACGAAAGAGAATAAAATTCGTGGGTTGAAAATATCGGAGTCCCTATGGGAGAATGGCTCTGGTGATCTATTTCCCTGCTTATCTATGCTCCACGTGAACGAGTTGGCTCTCTGTGCAACGCAGGTTCATGAGTGACCGCCGTTTCGGCAAGCCGCATCCTTGCGAGCACCGCCTCAGCCCCCGTATCAAGATGGCGATAGAAGCTGGCATTAAGCTGGGTGAGGTGCAGCAGGGAGTTTCTGGCTCGCTGAAAGGTCGCTTCACAAACCGGGCTCTGATGTTGCCAGAAAGAGGAAAGCGGACCTGTGGTGGTTAACCCCTTAATGTCATAGATCGCACGGCCAAGGCAGATGGTAGGTACCTGATGCAACAGAGCGGACAGCCCAACCGTGCTATTGATGGTGATCACCCCCTTGAGCAGTGGGTAAAGGGCCGGAAGCGGCCATTCATAACCATAAAAGATCCGCCCCGCCAAACCATGCTCGGCGATGAGTCGATCGATACAGTCACGGTAGCTGACATACCCCCGATCCATGGGGTGATGTTTGAACAGCAGCACATCATCCGGATTGGCGTGGCGGACAAACGAACTGACCACCTCCGAGATCATCTCCTCCAGGTCACCAAACTCGGAGTGCTCTCTTATTTGAAAATCTTCACTCACCTGCAGCGGCACCAGGAAGAGCTGCCCGGCATGTTCCTTGAAACGATGGAGTAGTGCTCGATCGCGATGCCGATGACCATATTTGATCCACCCGCTTCTCAGCCACCCCCTCGCCTCCTGCCAGAGCGTCCAGGGGCGGTGATCGACAAAATGGGGATAACGTGACTGCTTGATTGCTTTGCTGATGTGATAGCGGCTGGCATACCAGGCTCTGGCCGCAAACGTCTTGCCCACCTTGATAGGTGCAATAAACTCGGCGGGCCAGTCTACCCGCGGCAATCTGGCCCGATCTTCATACCAGGGGCTGAATGCATTGACGCCGCCCGGCTCAAGGGTCACAAAATCGGGACGCAGATACCCCTCCTCCAGTGCCCAGAATGACAATCCCTTGAGCTCACACACCTGGCTCGCCACCTTGTGGTAATAACGACAATCGCCGTAACAAAGCACTGTATTGATTGAATATTCCTTCAACATCCGCCGCAGAAACGTATTCCAGCCATCTGGCTCGCCGTGATAACTGATAGAGATCCCGGCACAGGGCCAGCACTCGTCGCCACCGTTGAAGTTGATCTTCACCACCTGATGGCCAGCCCGTACCAGATGTTGACTCAGGGTTTGATAAAAGGGGCCAAGTGGCCCCTGTAACAACAACAAGTTCATACAACGAGGGTCCATCAGGAGAGTAAAGATCGAGTGGGTTTGAGGGTATCAACCAAAAAACGGAGCTTGAGTTGCCAGCGTCGCCAGCGACTCGCGCCGGTCATGGCGAGCGGCTTGTGAGCCGCAAGTTTGCGGATCAACTGTTCCGGGCTGCACCACAGGCCGGATTGCCAATCGATATAGCGGGGATAAGCGGCAAGGGTCAGACAGACCAGTGCCGCCAGCGGTAAGGGGCGCTCGCGTCTGGCTGGTGGATGGATGTCACGGGTCAAGCCCCAACCGCTGTAAAAGGGTTGTCCCCAGGTAGTGACCTTGATCCCCTGCACCAGCGCCTCGAAGCCACTGAGGGAGGTCATGGTGTGCAACTCGTCGATATAGGGATAGAGCGAGGCGAGATCGCTCTGGAGCACCTGACTGTCGACACATTCAGCCAAACAGCGCGCTGAAATGGCCCCTTCCCGGTTGCCGCAGACCACATCGGGATGAGGCTTGAACAGAATATGCGCCTGCGGTTTGGCGGCTCGCACCGCCCAAAGCAGCTGCTCATTGCTGCGGATCTTCGGACTACCGCAGAGGATAGAGGCATCGCCATCCACCTGACCCACGACCAGCACCAGCTCGCGACCATCTTGCGGCGGCTGGAATGGCTCGGCCTCACCCACGTTGTATTTGCTGACCCGGGATTCACGCAGCAGCGTCAGCAACTGGTCCCCCTTTGCCAGCAGAGCCTCGTCGATCGGCTCGTAGTTAAGCAGCTGCTCGAGCGCACTGGGGCGGCGACTGTCAAAGTAGATCCCGACCGGATCGATAGAGAGTGACGACGGTCGACAAAGATTGGAGCCAAGGCCGCTCGAGCGGATAAAACCGTCCTCTACCCTAATTGCCGAGATCAACTCGGGGTAACGGCTACCCCATACCAGCACCTGCTCATCACAGCTCAACCGTCTGGGGGGGAGCCTGACAAACCGCAGCTCATCGGCCAGATGGGCACAAAAGGTGCGCATAAAGGCACGCTTCCAGAGCGAAAAACCCACCAGATAAAGTCGCCGCCAACGAGCTGGCGCCATCTGCTGGCGGGCCAGCAACTCGACGACATCCTCGACCTCGCAACGTTCTCCTAGGACTGGGTCACAATAACGGGGATAACGAATAAGCGCCGCCGCCACCAATTGTGGCAGCGAAACCGCCTCATCGGCCCTTGCCAGAACACGTCGCAAGCAGAGCTTGCTGTCATGGGTCAATCCCCAACCGGCGTAGAAAGGCATGCCAAAGCAGTGGACCGGCTTGCCAAGCAGCAACGCCTCGAACCCCAGTTGGGAAGAGACGGTATAGACCGCATCCACCATCTTGAACAGGAGATGGGGATGACAGGGCTCGCTCACTATCTCCAGATCAGCCAGCTCAGGGAGCTTTTGTGCCAATCGCGCCAGCACGCCGCTCTTTTTGCCAATACGCGTATCAGGATGGGTGCGCAGCAGCAGACGGGCATCGGGATGATTGCGCCGAGCGGCGGCCACCATCGCCAGAAAATCGGCATTACAAGCCAACGCCCCCGGGATGGAGAGATCCCCCGCCACCTGATCGACCAGCAATACCCTTGGCCTGCCATCTTGCAGCAACCCCTCGGCCAAAGAGACAAGCCCCCCCTGCTCTTCACCATACGGAGCCTGCGTGACAGGCTCATAGGGATGAGTGGCATAACAGTTGTATTTGGTAATGCCAAGGTGCACCAACTCTCTGATCAGCCGCTCGGCGCGCGCCAGCATCTCGGCATCACAAGGGGTGGCAATCAACTGCTCAAGCTGGCTGGGCTGGCGAGCATCGTAGTAAATGCCCACCGGATCGGCGATAAGAGAGAGCGCCACCCCCTCTCTGGCGGGATGGCCGATATAACCGATAAAACCATCTTCCAGCTGCCAATAGGGCAACCCCAATTCCTGCGCCTTCTGTTTAATCTGACCGGTATTGGCCTTCTGGCCCCAGCCGACCAGTACATCGCCCGCTTGTGGCAAGCTCTCAGAAGAGGGCTCAAGTCGGGCCAATGGTTGGCCGAGACAGGCAGAGATCTGCCGCCTGCGCGCCAGAATGCCGCTGGATTGTGTCCATAGAGTCATGAAAAATCTCGGGTTTCAGTAAGGGGGATACAAGAGGGATGGTTTAAAAATATCGGTTAAATCGAATACCAAGGGGATTGCCAATCCGGATCACTTCAACTGCACATTTCCCATCGGGATCCTGTCGAACTCGTCGCGCGAGAGATAACGGATCCCCTGTACGCTCGACAAGGGCGCCAGCAACTGTGGGCAGCGGGTCAGTGACCAGACAGACACATCCCGATCGGTAAAAGCCTCGCCGCCCAACGCGTAATAGCGTCCCCGACAAGCCTCATCCCAATCATCACCCACCACCTCGGGCGTACTCGGCACCAGAGAGCACCCGCGGATCACCGCTACCACCATGCCTTCATAGACACCGACCACGGTATCAATATCAGGCACCCGAGCTGCGGCCACCCGCCACGAAGAGCGGGCACAGCTTTCTGGATGGCGACCAGCGGAATAGGTCGCTTTCAAATTCACAACAAGAACAGGTTTCATGGGAATAGCTCACCATCGATTAATCCCCCTGCAATACTATCTTTTGTTGATGTTATTAACTCCCCACAAAATACAGGCCAATTAATACCAATCGAAGCATCATTCCATATAATCCCTCTATCACTCACGGGGGCATAGTAATTAGTTGTTTTATACAAAAACTCCGCCGTTTCTGTCAGTGTTACAAATCCATGGGCAAACCCTTCCGGGATCCACAACTGCCGCTTGTTTTCTCCAGAAAGGTGAACCCCAACCCATTGTCCAAAGGTTGGTGAGCTTTTGCGGATATCTACCGCTACATCAAACACTTCACCAGCGACACAGCGCACCAGCTTGCCCTGGGCATGGGGAGGCAATTGATAGTGCAAGCCGCGCAATACGCCTTTTGAAGATTTGGAGTGATTATCCTGCACAAACGTCACCGGATATCCTACCGCCTCTTCAAACAACTTATGATTGAAACTCTCAAAGAAAAAACCACGTTCATCACCAAATACTTTTGGCTCAAAAATAAGCACATCAGGGATTGCTGTCTTGATTACATTCATCTGTCTACCCGCATTCAATTCAATCTTTATGGGAGGGAGAAACTTCCCTCCCCCAATATCTCATCAGGCTCTGGCAACCATTTTGAACAAATATTGTCCATACGCATTTTTTGCCAGCGGCGCTGCAAGTTCACGGACTTGGTCAGCATTGATAAACTTCTGGCGATAGGCGATCTCTTCCGGGCAGGAAACCTTAAGCCCCTGACGGGTTTCGATGGTCTCTATATAATTGCTCGCTTCAATCATGCTCTCATGAGTACCGGTATCAAGCCAGGCATAACCACGACCCATCATCGCCACCGACAGATTGCCTTGCTCCAAGTAGATACGGTTCACATCGGTGATCTCCAGCTCACCACGGGGCGATGGCTTCAGACTCTTGGCGATCTCCACCACGCTGTTGTCGTAGAAATAGAGGCCGGTGACCGCATAGTTGCTCTTGGGCTCCAGCGGCTTCTCTTCCAGAGAGATAGCGGTACCCTCTTTATCAAATTCCACCACCCCATAACGCTCCGGGTCGTGCACGTGGTAGGCAAAGACGGTTGCGCCACTCTCTTTGGCTGCCGCCGCTTCAAGCTGTTTCTGCAGGTCGTGGCCGTAGAAGATGTTATCGCCCAACACCAGCGCACAGGGGTCTGAGCCGATAAACTCTTCACCCAGAATAAAGGCTTGTGCCAACCCGTCCGGACTTGGCTGTACCTTGTACTGCAAATTCAGACCCCACTGGCTGCCATCACCCAGCAATTGCTCAAAGCGGGGAGTATCTTGCGGCGTGCTGATGATCAAAATATCGCGAATCCCCGCCAGCATCAGGGTGCTCAGCGGATAGTAGATCATCGGCTTGTCATAGATGGGCAGCAGTTGCTTGCTCACCGCCATGGTGACTGGGTAGAGACGGGTGCCGGAGCCACCGGCCAGAATAATACCTTTACGTTTGGTCATAATGCTTGTTTCTTATTTTTAAATTGCAAAAGAAAAGGGTGGCTTGCGGCCACACCTTCCTATTTTATCCCTGCCAGCCAGGGATGCATTCAACACATCCCTGACCAGTGATTTATTTGTCCAGGATCTCGGTCAACATCCGCTCCACACCGACTGTCCATTCCGGCAGCACCAGATCGAAGGTGCGCTGGAATTTGCTGGTATCAAGGCGGGAGTTATGGGGGCGTTTAGCCGGGGTCGGGAAGGCGCTGGTCGGCACCGCATTGAGCTGCGTCACCGCCAGTTCAACCCCGGCTTCTCTGGCTTTGGCAAACACCAGCTGGGCGTAGTCAAACCAGGTGGTGGTACCGGAGGCAATCAGATGGTAAAGCCCGGCGACCTCGGGTCTGCTCTGCGCCACGCGGATCGCATGAGCGGTGCAATCGGCCAGCAGCTCGGCACCGGTCGGGGCGCCAAACTGGTCATTGATAACCGACATCTCGCTACGCTCTTTGCCAAAACACAGCATGGTCTTGGCAAAGTTGGCACCACGGGCGGCGTAGACCCAGCTGGTGCGGAAGATCAGATGACGAGAGCAAAGCGCGGCGCCTTGCTCACCCGCCAGCTTGGTTTCGCCATAGACGTTGAGCGGGGCGGTTGCATCGGTTTCTACCCAAGGAAGCTCACCGCTGCCATCGAACACATAGTCGGTGGAGTAATGTACCAACCAGGCACCCAATGCTTCCGCTTCTTTGGCAATCGCCGCCACACTAGTGGCGTTGAGCAACTCGGCAAACTCCCGCTCGCTCTCCGCCTTGTCGACTGCGGTATGGGCCACGGCGTTGACAATCACATCCGGTTTGACCAGACGTACCGTTTCGGCCACCCCCGCCGGGTTGCTGAAATCGCCACAATAGTCGGTCGAGTCAAAATCAACGGCGGTGATACGGCCCAACGGCGCCAGTGCTCGTTGCAGCTCCCAGCCTACCTGGCCGTTTTTGCCAAACAGCAGAATATGCATCAGACACGCTCCCCGTAGTTCTGCTCAATCCAGGACTGGTAGGCACCGCTCTTGACGTTATTCACCCACTGCTGGTTATCCAGATACCACTGTACGGTTTTACGAATGCCCGACTCGAAAGTTTCTTGCGGTTGCCAAGCAAGCTCGGCGCTCATCTTGGTCGCATCGATGGCATAGCGGCGATCGTGACCGGGGCGATCCGCCACATAGGTGATTTGATCGCGGTAAGAGCCCGCTTTGGGCACCATCTCGTCCAACAAATCGCAGATGGTATGGACCACCTCCAGATTCTGCTTCTCGTTGTGACCGCCGATGTTGTAGGTCTCCCCCACCAAGCCTGTGGTCGCCACCTTGTAAAGCGCGCGCGCGTGGTCTTCCACATAGAGCCAGTCACGGATCTGGTCGCCCTTGCCATAGACCGGCAGCGGCTTGCCATCCAAGGCGTTCAAAATCACCAGCGGGATCAGCTTCTCGGGGAAGTGATATGGCCCGTAGTTGTTGGAGCAGTTGGTGACGATGGTTGGCAGGCCGTAAGTACGGCGCCAGGCACGCACCAGATGGTCGCTGGAAGCTTTGGAGGCAGAATAGGGACTGCTGGGGGCATAGGGGGTGGTCTCGGTAAAGAGCGGCAATGGTTCACCGGCAGCCACTTCATCCGGGTGGGGCAGATCGCCATACACCTCATCGGTGGAGATATGGTGGAAGCGGAAAGCCGCCTTGCGCACCTCGTCCAGACCGTTCCAATAGGCACGTGCCGCTTCCAGCAACATATAGGCGCCGACGATATTGGTCTCGATAAAGTCAGCCGGGCCGGTGATGGAGCGGTCAACATGGCTCTCGGCGGCCAGATGCATCACGGCATCCGGCTGGTGCAGGGCAAA
>OGGR01000047.1_pt1 | contig 111647 bp, 106 predicted proteins | sample 1571321 | NCBI WGS metagenome assembly OGGR01 (sample SAMEA2582048, study PRJEB24529) | metagenome | biome: Human gut stool | place: China | collected 2011 | reverse complement strand
CCGTTCATGATGGCGGACATGCCGAACTCGCGTACACCGTAGTGGATGTAGTTGCCGGAGGCATCGTCGTTGGTCAGGGACTTGGAACCGGACCACATGGTCAGGTTGGACGGAGCCAGGTCAGCGGAGCCACCCATGAATTCCGGCAGCAGCTTGCCGAACGCTTCCAGTGCGTTTTGGGACGCTTTACGGGTTGCGATCTTGGCCGGGTTGGCTTGCAGGGTTTCGATGATCTTGGCGGATTCAGCAGCCCAGTTGGCCGGCAGTTCGCCAGCGGTACGGCGCTTGAATTCGGCAGCCAGAGTCGGGTGAGCGGCTTCATAGGCAGCGAACTTGGCAGCCCAGTCGGCTTCCAGTTTGGCGCCCTTCTCCTGACCGTTCCACTCGGCAGCGATGTCGGCCGGGATAACGAACGGGGCGTGGTCCCACTTCAGGAACGCGCGAGCAGCGGCGATCTCGTCGTTGCCCAGCGGTGAGCCGTGGCAGTCGTGAGAACCGGATTTGTTCGGGGAGCCGTAACCGATGATGGTGCGGCAGCAGATCAGGGTCGGCTTGCCGGTCTCGGCCTTGGCGGCTTCGATGGCAGCGTTGATCGCTTCCGGGTTGTGGCCGTCAACAGCCGGGATAACGTGCCAGCCGTAGGCTTCGAAGCGCTTGACGGTGTCGTCGGTGAACCAGCCTTCTACGTGACCGTCGATGGAGATGCCGTTGTCATCCCAGAACGCGATCAGTTTGCCCAGTTGCAGGGTACCGGCCAGAGAGCAAGCCTCGTGGGAGATACCTTCCATCAGGCAGCCGTCGCCCATGAAGGCGTAGGTGTAGTGGTCAACGATGTCGTGACCCGGCTGGTTGAACTGGTCAGCCATGGCCTTCTCGGCGATCGCCATACCCACGGCGTTGGTGATGCCCTGACCCAGCGGGCCAGTGGTGGTTTCAACGCCCGGCGCGTAACCGTACTCCGGGTGACCCGGGGTGCGAGAGTGCAGTTGGCGGAAGTTTTTCAGATCGTCGATGGAGAGGTCATAACCGGAGAGGTGCAGCAGGGAGTACAGCAGCATGGAGCCGTGGCCGTTGGAGAGGATGAAACGGTCGCGGTCGGCCCACTTGGGGTTGTTCGGGTTATGTCTGAGGTGGCTACGCCACAATACTTCGGCGATATCCGCCATTCCCATGGGGGCGCCCGGGTGACCGGAGTTGGCTTTTTGAACGGCATCCATACTCAATGCACGAACGGCATTGGCAAGCTCTTTACGAGAAGGCATCTGTATCTCCTGCGATTGCTTCATTTGATGGCCAAGATTAAGGCGCGTTATTGTCCCAGCAGGGCGCGCGGCGTGCAAATATTATCTGGATGAATAAAGTGGCTTTGGGAGGACAATCGCTTTTCTTGCCTTCTATTGACCAAAGCAACCAGAGAAAAACGTTTGATTTCCATCCCTTTCGGGATAGGAGAGCACCGCTTGTGACCCATTGGACACTGCGCGACAAAATAGTGCTGGCAATCAGGGGGGGCGCTAATTAAAATAGACGTCCAGATGTAGATACCTCTACACCATCCCATTCATCCGGTTATTGCCGTGGCGATAACCCAGACAAGCTGAGACTCTTATCATGGCAAAGCTGTTTACTTCCGAGTCGGTCTCCGAAGGCCATCCCGACAAGATTGCGGACCAGATCTCCGATGCGGTACTGGACGCCATCCTCAAGCAAGATACCAAGGCCCGTGTTGCCTGCGAGACCCTGGTCAAGACCGGTATGGTCATGGTGGCCGGCGAAGTAACCACCTCTGCCTGGGTTGATATCGAAGAGATCGTGCGTGATACCGTACGTGAAATCGGCTACACCCACTCCGACATGGGCTTCGATGCTGACTCCTGCGCCGTGCTGAACGCCATCGGCAAACAGTCCCCGGACATCAACCAGGGCGTTGACCGCAGCGATCCGCTGGAGCAGGGCGCTGGCGACCAGGGCCTGATGTTCGGCTACGCCACCAACGAAACCGACGTGCTGATGCCGGCCCCCATCACCTACTCTCACCTGCTGGTGAAGCGTCAGGCTGAAGTGCGCAAGAACGGCACCCTGCCGTGGCTGCGTCCGGATGCCAAGAGCCAGCTGACCTTCGCCTACGACGACGCAGGCAAGATCATCGGTGTGGATGCCGTGGTGCTGTCTACCCAGCACGCCGAATCCATCAGCCACAAGGATCTGGTTGAAGCGGTACGCGAAGAGATCATCAAGCCGGTGCTGCCGGCCGAGTGGGTCAACAAGGACACCAAATACTTCATCAACCCGACCGGCCGTTTCGTTATCGGCGGCCCGATGGGTGACTGCGGTCTGACCGGTCGCAAGATCATCGTCGACACCTACGGCGGCATGGCCCGTCACGGGGGTGGCGCCTTCTCCGGTAAGGATCCGTCCAAGGTTGACCGCTCCGCTGCTTACGCCGCCCGCTACGTTGCCAAAAACATCGTTGCTGCCGGTCTGGCCGATCGCTGTGAAATCCAGATCTCCTACGCCATCGGTGTGGCCGAGCCGACCTCCATCAGCGTGGAAACTTTCGGTACCGCCAAAGTCGCCGAAGATCTGCTGGTCAAGCTGGTACGCGAGCACTTCGAACTGCGCCCGTATGGCCTGATCGAAATGCTGGATCTGAAGCGCCCGATCTACCAGGCTACCGCAGCCTACGGCCACTTCGGTCGCGACGAGTTCCCGTGGGAGCAGACCGACAAGGCCGAACTGCTGCGTTCCGCTGCTGGCCTGTAAGGCTCGCTGTTGTGATAAAAGGGGAGCCTGGCTCCCCTTTTGCTTATCCGCTATCTGACGAGATGTTGATGTCTGCCACCCCTGCCCAGCTTGTCGCCCTGCTGCAACAACGCGTAGAAGCCTGTTTTGTGCAGGCCGAGGCGCGCCTTGGCCGCACCTTCCCACGCCCGCGGATCTACTGCAATATGCGGGGCCGGGCGGCGGGATCGGCGCGGCTGCAAACCTGGGAGTTGCGCTTCAATCCTGCCCTCTATCAGGCCAACCAGCAGGCGTTTCTGGATGAGGTGGTGCCCCACGAGGTGGCCCATCTGCTGGTTTATGCCCTGTGGGGTGACGGGCGCGGCAAAAACCGGGTGCTACCCCACGGCCGCCAGTGGCAATCGGTGATGCGGGAGGTGTTCGGCCTTGAGCCCAGAACCACCCACAGCTTCGATCTGGCGGTATTGGCCCAGCGCACCGTGCCCTATCGCTGTCACTGCCAGCAGCATCAGCTCTCTATTCGCCGCCACAACAAGGTGGTGCGTGGCGAGGCCCGCTATCACTGCCGCCGCTGCAAGCAGCCGCTGGAGCGGGAACGGCCGGAGCCGGAGCAGTAAGCCAGCTTGTGTCGCGCCCCTGTGGTAGGGTGCCCGCCATCGTTCGTCAATCACCCCGTTTGCAAGGAATCTCATGCGTTTCATCTCCTCCCTCGCCCTGACCCTGCTGGCCGGTTTGCCGCTGCTCAGCGCCCCTCTGCACGCCCAGACCTTTCGCGAAGCCAAGCAGGATCTGGTGAAGATCTATCGCAGCCAGCCTGCGGTCACCACCTTCTACTGCGGCTGCGACATCGACTATCAGGGCAAATCGATGCGCCCGGATCTCGCCAGTTGCGGCTATGAGCCGCGCAAGCAGGCCAAGCGCGCCGCCCGCATCGAGTGGGAACACGTGGTCCCGGCCTGGGAGTTCGGCCACCAGCTGCAGTGCTGGCAGGATGGCGGTCGCAAGAACTGCGAAAAAGCGAGCCCCGAGTTCAACAAGATGGAGGGGGACATGCACAACCTCTTCCCCGCCATTGGCGAGGTGAACGGCGATCGAGCCAACTACCGCTTCTCCGACTGGAACGGCAAGCCGGATCAGTATGGTCAGTGCCAGATGCTGGTGGATTTCAAGGATCGTCGGGTGCAGCCGCCCAAGGGGCCGGTACGGGGCCAGATTGCCCGCGCCTACCTCTACATGAGCCAGCAGTATGGGCTGCGTCTGGCAGCGCAACAGCGTAAACTGTTTGAAGCCTGGGATCGCCAGTACCCGGCAGAGGGCTGGGAGTGCGAGCGCAACCGCCGCATCGGCAAGCTGCAGGGCAATACCAATCCCTTTATTGAAAAACAGTGCCAATAACCCCATTTGACCTGGGAGGGGGATCGCCCCTCCTATCATGAAGCCCTTCCCTACTGCCGCGTGAGCCCTGCTCGCCGCAGGATATGAAGGGTTTCCAAGCAAGAGACTGACAAGCAGCCATGCGCATTCCACGTATCTATGAACCGGCCACCCTGCAAGTTGGCCAGACCATCGCCCTGTCGGAAGACGGCGCCAACCATATCGGCCGGGTACTGCGCATGCAGCCGGGCCAGCAGCTCGAGCTGTTCAACGGCGATGGCAATCAATATCCCGCCACCATCGCCCTGGTCGGCAAGAAGTCGGTGGAGGTGACCATCGACAGCTGCGATACCCAATCGGTGGAGTCACCGTTGGCCATCCATCTGGGTCAGGTGATCAGCCGTGGCGACAAGATGGATTTCACCATCCAGAAATCGGTGGAGCTGGGCGTCACCTGCATCACCCCGCTCTTCTCCGAGCGCTGCGGCGTCAAGCTGCCGGCAGACCGCTTGGAGAAGAAGCGCGAACAGTGGCAGAAGGTGGTGATCAGCGCCTGCGAACAGTGCGGCCGCAACGTGGTGCCAGAGGTGCGCATGCCGATGGAGCTGGACGCCTGGCTGGCGGAAGAGACCAAGGAGCTCAAGCTCAACCTGCACCCGCGCGCCGAGTACAGCATCAACACCCTGCCCGTTCCCGAGCACGGCGTGCGCCTGCTGATTGGCCCGGAAGGGGGCTTGTCGAGCGACGAGATCGCCCGTACCGTGCAGGAAGATTTCAAAGAGATGCTGCTGGGGCCGCGGGTGCTGCGCACCGAAACCGCCGCCCTGACTGCGATTACTGCGCTGCAGTGCCGCTTTGGCGATCTCGCTTGATAAAATAGGCTGCATCGACGCAACCTCAAGCGGACGATTACGCTGCGCTAATCGACCCTACAACCCTATCGAGCCATTAAAAAGGAACAGCGGATGACCATTAAACTCGGCATCGTGATGGACCCCATCTCGGCCATCAACATCAAGAAAGATTCCAGCTTTGCCATGCTCGAAGAGGCGCAAAAGCGCGGCTATGAGCTCTTCTATCTGGAGATGAAGGATCTCTACATGGAAGCCGGTCGCGCCTTTGGCACCATGCGCCCGCTCACCGTCAAATATGACTATGCCGACTGGTACACCTTGGGCGAGGTGGTGGATCAGCCCCTCTCCAACCTCGATGTGATCCTGATGCGCAAGGATCCGCCGTTCGACACCGAATTTATCTACGCCACCTACATGCTGGAGCGGGCCGAGGATGAGGGTTGCCTTATCGTCAACAAACCGCAGAGTCTGCGCGACGCCAACGAGAAGCTCTACACCGCCTGGTTTGCCGAGCACACTCCGACCACGCTGGTGACCCGCCGCGCCGACAAGCTGCGTGCCTTCCACGCCAAGCACAAAGACGTCATCCTCAAGCCGCTGGACGGCATGGGCGGCGCCTCCATCTTCCGCATGAAGGAAGATGACGCCAACGTTGGCGTGATTATCGAGACCCTGACCGCCCACGGCAGCCAGTACTGCATGGCGCAGACCTATCTGCCCGCCATCAAGGATGGCGACAAGCGGGTACTTGTGGTGGATGGCGAACCGGTGCCCTACTGCCTCGCCCGCATTCCGGCGCATGGCGAGACCCGTGGCAATCTGGCGGCCGGTGGCCGTGGTGAAGCGCGTCCCCTGAGCGAAGCCGACTGGGCCATCGCCCGCGCGGTGGGCCCGACGTTGAAAGAGAAAGGGCTTATCTTCGTCGGCCTCGACATCATCGGCGATCGGCTGACCGAGATTAACGTCACCAGCCCGACCTGCATTCGCGAGATTGAGGCGGCCTTCGATGTGCACATCACCGGCATGCTGATGGATGCCATCGAGCGTCGGCTGGCCCAGTAATCACCTGGCAGGCTAACCGGCCTGTTCAGGGGTAACCCGCCCCTGACAAGCCCTGAAAAAGAGAGGGTGGCCCGGCGCAACCCTTTCTGTTTCAAGGCAATCCGGAAAGGGGCGGGATCTCGCCCAGCCCAAAAAGCGGTTTTTCCCATGGGGATCAACTGCCATAATTGACCTCAAATACCTTTGCACTATTTGGCCTCTATGCAAACACTGCAAAATCACTTCCTGCTTGCCATGCCAAGCCTGACAGATCCCTATTTCGAGCGCTCGCTGGTCTATCTGTGCGAGCACAACGAAGAGGGCGCCATGGGACTGGTCGTCAACATTCCGGTGGAGATGTCGCTGGAAACCATGCTGACCCAGCTCCAGCTCAATCCGCCCAACAACCCGGAGCTCAAGCAGCCGGTGCTGCAAGGGGGGCCGGTTCACGCCGATCGCGGCTTCGTGCTGCACAGCTTCCGCCCCGGTTTCAACTCCACCCTGCAGGTGGGGGATGAGATGATGGTGACCACCTCCAAGGATATTCTGAAAACCCTGGGTACGAGCGAGGCACCTGCCCATTGGCTGGTGGCCCTTGGCTATGCCGGCTGGAGCGCCGGGCAGCTGGAGCAGGAGCTGGTGGACGGCGCCTGGCTGGTGATCCCCCCCAATCCGGCTCTGGTGTTCAAGACCCCCATTCACAAACGTTGGCAGCAAGCTGCCGCCAGCATAGGGGTGAACCCGGTTCACCTCTCCAGCGATATCGGCCACAGCTGATCGGCTGGCCCGCTCCGCTCTCTATTTCGAGGATTTATCAGTTATGTCATCACGCAGCATCATGGGCTTTGACTATGGCACCAAGAGCATTGGCGTCGCCATCGGTCAGGAGCTGACTGGCACAGCCCAGCCTCTGCGCGCCCTCAAGGCCAACGACGGCATCCCCAACTGGGACGAGATTGAGAAGCTGCTCAAGGAGTGGCAACCGGACCTGCTGGTGGTCGGCCTGCCGCTGAACATGGATGGCACCGATCAGGAGATCACGGTACGGGCCCGCAAATTCGGCAACCGGCTGCATGGCCGTTTCGGCAAGCCGGTGGAGTTCAAGGATGAGCGACTCACCACCACAGATGCCCGCGCCCGCCTGTTTGAGCGAGGCGGCTATCGCGCGCTGGAGAAAGGCAGCGTGGACGGGGTCTCGGCGCAGTTGATCGTCGAAGCCTGGATGGAAGAGCAGTACAACTAAGCCATCAACAGCAAGGCAAGGGTCGCAGCCCTTGCCTTGTCTCGCACTATCCTCCCCTCATTACGCCTGTGATTGACCCGCGACCAGCCCCTCGGCCTCTGTCGGCGTCGCATTCATCATCCGGTTGAGCCAGGGCACCATCAGCCCCATCACTACCGCAATCAGCAAGGTCGCCATCCCGATCTTGCCAAACACGCCGGTGTAAATGGGCAAAGTTTGCAGCGGATCCGTCATCCCTTGCGGCACGGCGGTAAAGGTCGCCACATAGCCCCCCAGCAGGGACGCCATCGCCTGAGTCAGGAACCACATTCCGAGAATGAAGCCCATCAGGCGTTGTGGCACCAGCGCGGCGACCATCGCCAGCCCCAGCGCACTGATCATCAGCTCGCCCAGACTCTGGAACAGGTAGATAAGCACCATAAACCAGGGGGAGGTAAGCCCCTGCTCATCGGCAAACCACCAGCCGGATGCAGCCGCCGTCAGAAAGCCCAGCGAGCAGAAGAACATCCCGAGGGTGAACTTGAGCGGCATGGTGAGATCCCGCCCCTTGCTGCCCATTCGGGTATAGATCATCGCGAGTACAGGGCTACCCACCACCACCCAGAAGGGGTTGAGCGCCTGGAAGCTGATGGGGTTGACGCTCATGCCCAGCATTTCGTGGTGCATGTTGTTGATGGCAAAGAAGTTCAGAGACGTCGGCATCTGGGCGTAAAGCACATAGAAGAGCACCGCCTCCAGCATCAGCACGAAGGCCACATACATCTTGTTGCGGCCCACTGTGTCGAGCCTGAATGCCTCGCGAAAAAAGAATATCACCACGGCGATGGTCACCGTCATCAACACCATGTTGGCGATCACCACGTGGTGCATCAGCCAGGCGCAAAAGAAGACCATGGCTACCGAGCCCAATATAACCAGCAGCAGCTTGCTGTAATTAAGTGGCAGGTGATCCGGCTCGGAGCCAATATCCTTGACCATATTGCGGCAGGCAAAGAAGGTGAGCAGCGCAATAATCAGCCCCACCCCGCACAGGTTGTAGGTCACGGTATAGCCGTAGTGATCGGCAATCACCGGAGCAAGCGAGAGGGAAATAAGGGAGCCAATATTGATCGACATATAGAACAGGGTAAACGCCCCATCCAGCCGCGGATCTTTTGGCTGGTAGCATTTTGACAGCAGGCTGGCCGGATTGGCCTTGAACAGACAGTTACCGACCGCGATGGTGCCTAGCGCATAGAAAATCAGGTCGGGATTGTAGATCGACAGGCCGGTCATAAAGTAGCCTATCACCAGCACCACGGCCCCCAGCACCATGGTGCGCTTGGTGCCAAGCACATGGTCGCCGACATAGCCACCGACCGATATCAGACCATATACCAGCGCCGAGAAGGCACCGAAAGTAATAAAGGATTGCTCTTGGGAAAATCCCAGTTGCTGTACAAAGAAGACCGCCAATATCCCCTGCACGCCGTAATAACCGAAGCGCTCCCAGAGTTCGACGAAAAATATCATGAAGAAGGGTTTGGGTTGTTGTAACAACCCTGTGGGTGCTGTTGCTGGACGCATATCAACCTGCCTTTGCTGAGATTTATTTTTATTAATCTGGTGGTGGCTGCCGCACTATTTCTTTGCCCGCCATTGCTATAACGGAGAGCACAGTCAGCCTGCCAATCTGGCTATTTTCGGGTGCACACGCCCCGTTCGATGAAAGGTGTTTTTCATCTAGCCGGTTTCAATTACGGGTTATCGGGGGATGGTGAGTGGCGTCTCCCGGTGCAGTTGCCGGCTCCGGGTTCTACCTTTGCTGCATCCCTTCACTCAAGCCGGTTTATCAACCTTGATGCTTATTCCCCTCTGCTCCGTCACTCATGGCTGGTGGCCAGATAGCCGGGGCATGACACGGCCACAGACGACCTGTGGGGCTGGCTCACGCCACGCTCTACTGGCAGTCACCTACGCAGGCGCTATCTAACCCCGCCATTCCAAGGGGTGTCATGCTATATCACTGCAAATACAGGAACTTAATGGTCGATCACACTTTAAAAGTGACCATCGGTGAAGTTTTCTAATGAAACCACATTAATTTTTTTCGTGAAAAGAGCTTCACTCGAGACGTGCAACCAAGGCTAATATGTGCATAAAGAGAGTTGAATGGCACACAGTTTGAACCCGATCTCGGCACTTAAGTCGTGCCAAAGCCCACTCATCCGGGCGATCCAACAACAAAAAGCCGGAGCAGATGGCTCCGGCTGATCGATGGGCACCGTCACGCTCACATTAGCGTGGTGATTCGTCGTTGTAGAGCCGCCGGATCTCGTTGCGCAGCCACATTACCTTGGCATCCTGATTGTGCCGTTTGTGCCACAGCAGGATGAAGGCGATCTCAAGCTGGGCATAGAGCTTTTCGGGTAGCGGCAGCGGCATGGCGATCAGATTGCCGTGATGCCCACTGGCATAACCACCGCAGTAGGAAGGGGCCACCGCAATCAGCTCGTGACTCGACTGGGAGGCGATATGCAGCGCCTGCTCGAAGCTTGAGACCATGATGGGCACCTCCCGCTTCAACCCCTCGTCCTCCAGCAGACTGTCGAGGGCCCAGGTATCGTTCGCTTCCCACACCATGCTGATCTGGGGGCAGGCCAAAAAGTTCTCCAGCGACCACTTCTGCTCCAGCAGCGGGTGATCCTTGCGCAGGAACACCACCGGGCGATCGGTGAACAGCACCTCGTGATCGATGTAGTAGGGCAAGCGGTTGACCTTGGCTTGGGAGCGGCCATGGGTCTCGCGGGCGCAGAAGCCGAGATCCGCATCGCCATTGACGATGTCGTTGAGGGAGTGGTGATCCCACCCCAGCATCCTGACCACCGAGTTGGGGTACTTCTGGTAGATGGTCATGGGCAGATCGCTCAGGAAGCTGATGTAGAAGGGGGACTCCATCACCAGGGTGAAGCGGGCACCGTCGGGGATCGCCTCGCTATTGAGCGAGGTGATGCTGTCGGTGAGCTGGAACCAGACCTTCAGCTCCTCCTCCAGGGTCAGGGAGAGGTTGGTGGGCTGCAACCCCTGCCGCACCCGCACAAACAGGGGATCGTCAAACCACTCCCGCAATTTGGCCAGAGATTTGCTCACCGCCGACGGAGTGACACAGAGCTTTTTGGCCGCCCCTGCCACACTGCGCTCCTGCATCAGGTACTTGAAGACCACCAGCAGGTTCAAATCGAGTTCACCCAGATTGCGCATATTCCCTCTCATCTTCCATCAGCCCTGCGACCGCGCTTCACGAAGCGCGAGCCATGGTAACAGCCCTTTGACAGCCAGGTAACTGAGCAATGCCAGCAGCAGGGCGCAGATCAGCATCTCGGACGGAGTAAAGCCAAGTTGACCCAGCAGCCAGATATAGAGGCCGGAGAGGCTGATCTGCATGATGCAGAGCACCGCGCTGGCAAAGGCCACGTTATGCTGACAACCATCGAGCGCCTCCCCCATCGCCACCCCGAAGCCACAGGAGAAGCCGACACAGACCAGCGCAAACCCCGGCAGCAGCAGATGGATATCGCCCCCCGTCTGCCAGCTGCCGAGCAGTGAGCACGCTGCCAGCAGATAGCAGAGATGAGACACCGCCATCACTTTCTGTTTGCCCAGCCAGCGCAACAGCAGGGGCGTCAGGAAGGAGGTGGACATACTCACGCCGGCCATCACCATCATCACGATGGAGTACTGCTCGGTAGTGAAGCCAAACTCCTTCATCAGGATCAGCGGCGAGACGCTGACATAGACCAGAATGGCGGTCACGCTGGCACTGGTTAGCAGGGAGAGCAGCATAAAGCGCGGCGAGCGCAGCAGGGCAAAAGGCTGCGCCGCGCCACTGCCCGGTTGCCGCGCCGGGCGGGTCTCCTTGAGCAGAAGCAAGTTCACCAGACCGCTAACGGCCGCCACCAGCGCCATCGCCACGAAGATCCCGCGCCAATCAAAATGTGACAGGATGAGGTAACCGAGCACCGGCGCCAGCACCGGGATCACGCAGATAACCCCGTTGATCATCGAGAGCGCCATCGCCAGCCGCTCCTGACACAGCACGTCCCGCAGCACGGTAAAGGTCATGATATAGAGCGCCCCCGCCCCGACTCCTTGCCAGAAACGGCCGAAATAGAACTGACTTATCCCCTCTGCACTGCCTGCCACCAGCGAGGCAAGGACAAAAATCAGCGCGCCCCCGAGCACCACCCAGCGCCGCCCGTAGCGATCGGCAATCATTCCCCCCAGCAGCACGGTGGCCGCCATGCCAAACAGATAAATGGAGAAGGCCGTGTGGATCTGCGCCTCGCTCGCCTGCAGGGTATCGGCAATCTGGGGCACAGCGACCAGATAGAGATCGATCCCGACCGGATAGAGGATGATCATCAGAAAAGTACACAACAGGAATACAGGCATGGATGCTCCATAACAGATTGACCCGCCTGCCCCCGCCAGATGGCAGCAACATAGAGCAAAAGTTGGCGGGGCCAAGGTGGTGACAAAGGTAGCAACGCAGCGCGTCGCAATGGGGGCAACTATATGGGCGCCCAGCGCCCTCACCTAGTGAAGAGATGGCGATCGGTACATTCCAATCAGGAAATATTCTATTAAGTTGCGTGCCTAAGCGGCCATATTGAATCGACCAGAGGCCGTATTAAACCGGGTCACCTCCCGCTCATAGCCATCCCTGCGCTGCACTTTTACCGCCCGTCTGTTATCCGCCTTCGCCCTTGTGGGCGTATAAGCTGTAGGTGCGACGCAATACAGGGAAGGTGTATGAAGGGAATGAAGAGAGAAGAGCAGATTGCCGGGCTGCTGGCAGCACTGGAGCAAGTCATTCTGGGCAAGCCGCTGCAACTGAAAATCGCGCTGGTGACCCTGCTGGCACGCGGTCATCTGCTGATCGAGGATCTGCCCGGTATGGGCAAAACCACCCTGGCCCACGCGCTGGCGCAGGTGCTGGGGCTGGCATGCAGGCGGATGCAGTTCACCGCAGATCTGCTCCCCGCCGACCTGCTGGGGTTGCAGATCTTTGACCCCCAGCAGCAAACATTTCGCTTTCACCCCGGCCCCATCTTCACCCAGGTGTTGCTGGCGGACGAGATCAATCGCGCCAGCCCCAAAGTACAGAGCGCCCTGCTGGAGGCGATGGCCGAGGGCAAGGTGAGCATTGAGGGGAATACGCATCCCCTCCCCGATCCGTTTTTCGTCATCGCCACCCAGAATCCGGCGGATCAGGCGGGCACCTATCCGCTGCCGGAATCCCAGCTCGACCGCTTCGCCGTGCGACTCTCGCTGGGTTTTCCGCCACGAGAGGCGGAGCGCCAGTTGCTGCGCGGCCACCAGCCGAGCGGCCCATTACCCGCCATGCTGAATGCCGCCGAGCTTGCTGCCCTGCAAGCAGAGGTGGATACCATCCATGTTTCCGATGCCACCCTCGACTACCTGCTGGCGCTGGTGCACCAGAGCCGCTTTGATGGGGATCTGCCACAGCCCCTCTCCCCCCGTGCAGCCCAGACCTTGCTGGCGGTGAGCCGGGCTTGGGCGCTGGTGGCGGGGCGGCGCTTTGTCACGGTGGAGGATGTACAGGCAGTCTTCCCCTATGTGGCCGAGCATCGGCTGCGGGGCAGCTTTGGCGTACAGCACGGCGAAGCCTGTCCCCTTAGCCAGCGGCTGCTGGCCAGGGTCGATCCGGACAATCCCTGATGAGCAAATTGCTAAACCGTTGGCAGCAGTGGCGAGCCCGCTGGCAGCGACGCTGGCTCGACCGCCGCATTCCCCCGGCCCGCCAGATCACGTTGGGTACCCGCAGCCTCTTTATCCTCCCCACCCGCATGGGGCTGCTCTATCTGCTGGTGCTGCTCGCCATCTATCTGCTAGGCACCAACTACCAGAACAATCTGGTACTGCTGGTGGCCTACTGCCTCGGCAGCCTGTTTATGGCAGCCATGTGGCTCACCCACCGCAACCTGCTGGGGCTGGAGCTGCTGGGTGGCCCGCTGGTGCTCGGGGAAGCGGGTAGCCAGCTGCCTATCCGTATCTTGGTGCAGAGCCCGCGCCCGGTGCAGGCACTTCACTTTAGTCTCAACGAAGGCACCCTCTGGCTGGCACAGGCCGACGCGGTGCCCCGCACTGTTATCCTGCCAGTATCGGGCTCACGCCGCGGGCCACTGCCCCTTGGCCGATTGCGGATCGAGAGCCGCTACCCTCTTGGCCTGTTTCGCTGCTGGTCCCTGCTGGACTTGCAACTGGAGGGCTGGCTTTTCCCCAAACCCGCGTTCGGGGCGCTAAGAGGGGAACATGCGACCCAAAGCGAGGGGCTTCAGGGCCAGCCCGCTCCAGCCACTCTCGGTGACTTTGATACCCTGCGGACACATCAGGCCGGTGAACCACTGAGCCGAGTCGCCTGGAAGCAACTTGCCCAAGGGCGCGGCCTGCTGACCAAACAGTTCCATGAACCTCAGCAGGATGACACTCGCCTCACATTGCCGCGGGTCGCGGGCGGGGATCTGGAGCAGCGGCTGGCGGTGCTGGCCTGGTGGTGCGCCGATTACGGCAAGCGGGGCATCCCCTTTACCCTGACACTGGCAAACCAGACGCTGGGGCCCGATAGCGGTGCCGCCTTTGTGCAGCGCTGCCTGCTGGCACTGGCCCAATTCGATGCAACACCACCGAAGAGCACGCCAGATGCTGCTCGATAACCGCCGCCTGCTACCACTCATCGCCCTGCAACAGCTGCTGCTGGTCGCGGCGCTCTGGCCCCAGTTGCAACTCTGGGTAGTGGCAGTGGGCGCCATCACTCTCGGCGTCCGGGCCATGATGCTGTGGCGCGGCTTGCAGCCCCTCCCTGCCCGCGGGTTGGCGCTGCTGGCCATCACCACTGTGCTGTTGCTGGGGTTGCAGTGGCGCACATTGGGCACCCTGCCCGCCCTGATCAATCTGCTCTGGCTCGGCTATAGCCTCAAGATGATCGAGGTACGGCGCGAGCGGGATATCGAGCAGGTGCTGCTGCTCGCCTTCTTTCTGATCGCGCTGGCGTTGGTACAGCGACAGAGCATCGGCTGGACGGCCGGGATGGCAGTGACACTTTGGCTGGCAGTGACCGCGCTGGTGGCCGCCGTCGCTCCCGAGCAGAAACAGCCTTGGCGCAGTGCGGGGGGTACCCTGCTGCTGGCGCTTCCCCTGCTCATCACTCTGTTTCTGCTGCTGCCGAGGCTCCCGCCCCTCTGGCAGATGCCCACCACCAGCCGCGCCCTGTCGGGCCTCTCGGAAGAGCTGGCCCCCGGCGATATCAGCGAACTGGTCAACTCCTCGGAACTGGCGTTTCGGGTCACCTTTGCCGATGGCCCGCCCCCTGTCCGCGAGCGCTATTTTCCGGTGATGCGGCAGGAGGTTTTCGATGGTCAGCGCTGGTTGCTGAGCCCCGAGGTAAAAACGTGGCAACGGACAGTGCCGGTGCAAACCGGGCTCACCCTTCTGGCATCATCTTCACGGGCAAGCAATCAGCTGGCAGATAGTCCGTTACCCGCCGGGAGCTACGAGGTGATCGCCGAGCCCCAGCGCCACCGCTGGGCCTTTGCCATGAGTGAACCGACTATTCTGACTGGACCAGTGCTGATCACCCCCATCGACACCCTCTATCGGCAAGGGAGCGGCGAGGTGGCAATCCGCTATCGCATTGGCCGCGGCGAAGCGCAGCCAGAGGACGACAGCCAAGCCGCCCAGCGCAACCTGCAACTGCCAGCCGGAGGCAACCCGAGAGCGCGAGCTTATGGCCAAGAGCTTGCGGCACACTATCCGGAGCGCAGCGCGCTGGTCGCCGCCCTGCTCGAACAGTTTCGCAGCCAATCCTATTACTACACTCTGACCCCACCACGACTTGGCAGTGACGGGGTGGATGAGTTTCTGTTCGATACCAAGCGCGGCTTTTGCGGCCACTACGCCATGGCGACCGCTTTCGTACTACGCGCCGCCGGTATTCCGGCACGGCTGGTCACCGGTTATCTCGGCGGTGAGTGGAATCCAAGGGGCAACTATCTGGCGGTGCACCAGTTCGATGCTCACGCCTGGGTAGAGTATCTCGATGAAGGGGGAAAGTGGCAGCGAATCGACCCCACGGCGGCAGTGGCACCGGAACGCATTGAAGGCGGCGTGAGGGAGGCGCTGAGCGACGAGTTTACCGCTGCCGACCCGCTCGCTTTGCAGCGTTATCGCAACTGGGCCCTGCTCAATCAGCTGCGCTGGTGGGGCAACAATATCGACTACCAGTGGAGTCGCTGGGTGATTGGTTACGATGCGGGCCAGCTCTGGCAGCAAATTGGCCTGCGCTGGCCTGCACTGGCGGGACACACTCCCTGGTTGATCCTCGCCAGCCTGATGCTGGTCGCCCTGCTGGTGAGCCTGCCCCTGCTGTTGCCCGCCCGCCTGCCGCCAGAGCGGCGCATCTGGCAGCCCCTGCTCAAACGGGGTAAACGCAGCGGCTACCCACCCCAGCCCACCGAGAGCATGGGGGCATGGTGCGAGCGGCTGGCACGGCTGCGTCCCGACCTTGCCCATCCCCTGCTAAAGAGTGCGTGGCTCTATCGTCGCTGGCGTTATGCCCCCCTCAACGACCGGCAACAAGGGCGCTACTGGCGCCAGTTGCGACGGCGTGTCAGACAGCTCGCCCAGAGCTGGGATCAGCCGCAGAAGAGCGGCTCATAAAAGAAGGGGTAGCCACCGGCTCCCCCTTCTGGTTTTAATCAAGATGTTTGACTCACCGCTTGTTATTTTTTGGTCGGATTGTCCCAAATCCCCTCTTCCAGCTGGGAGCGGATCTCGGGGTATTTGTTGGCATCGAAGGTGGGCACCTTGCCCAGCCGGAGCTGGTCGTTGTAATCCTTGGCCAGCTTGATGGCAACGCTGGAGAGCAGCAGGATCGCCACCAGGTTGACGATGGCCATCAGCCCCATGGAGACATCCGCCATGGCCCACACAATCGGCAACTCACCCACGGCACCGAACATCACCATCCCCAGTACGAACACCCGGAACAGCATCAGGCCACCCTTGTGGTTGTGCTCGAGGAACACCAGATTGGTTTCGGCATAGGAGTAGTTCGCTACGATAGAGGTGAAGGCGAAGAAGAAGATGGCCGCCGCAATGAAGATGTTGCCACCGCTACCAATCTGGGAGGAGAGCGCCCGCTGGGTCAGCTCGACACCGGTCACGCCGGAGCCCGGCTCAAACTGACCTGACATCAGGATGATGGCGGCGGTACAGCTGCAGATGACGATGGTGTCCATAAAGACCCCCAGCATCTGCACATAACCCTGAGAGGCCGGGTGCGGCGGATAGGGAGTTGCAGTCGCCGCAGCGTTGGGCGCAGAGCCCATCCCCGCTTCGTTGGAGAAGAGACCGCGCTTGATACCGTTGATCATCGCCTGGGAGATGGCATAACCAAGCGCACCCGAGCCTGCCTGCTCAATCCCAAAGGCGGACTTGATGATCAGCATGAAGACATGGGGCAACTCGGTGATGTTCATCGCCACGATCACCAGCGCCAGCAGAATGTAGGCCAGCGCCATAAAGGGCACCACCAGCTCGGCAAAACGGGCGATGCCACGAATGCCGCCGAAGATAATCAGGCCGGAGAGCGCCACCAGCGCCAGACCGCTGACCCAGTCAGGAATGCCAAACGCCACCTTCATCGCCAAACTGATGGAGTTGGCCTGCACCGCGTTGAACACCAGACCAAACGCCAGGATCAGGCAGAGCGAGAAGACCACTCCCATCCAGCGCATGCCAAGGCCTTTCTCCATGTAGTAGGCCGGGCCACCACGGTAGTTGCCATCCTCATCCTTGACCTTGTAGAGCTGGGCCAGGGTGCTTTCGACGAATGCGGTCGCCATGCCGATAAAGGCAATCAGCCACATCCAGAAGATGGCGCCGGGGCCACCCAGATAGATGGCGACAGCCACACCGGCCAGGTTGCCGGTGCCGACACGGGCGGCAAGGCTGGTACAGAGGGCCTGGAAGGAGGAGATGCCCGCGTTGTCCGATTTACGGCTGTTTTTCAGCACGGAAAACATGTGGCCAAAGTGACGGATCTGGATAAAACCCAGGCGGAAGGTGAAAAAGATACCGACCCCGATGAGCAGGTAGATGAGCACGGCTCCCCACATCAGGTCGTTTAGCATCGCAATCAAGGTGTCCATAATTCTCTCGTTGTTATTCACATCCATGGCCAGTCTGCGCTGACCGTTTTCTGTCTGTCGTTTAATTAGCGTTTCGCTAAAGGGGCGGAATCTAGCACAGCGGGAGAGCCCGGAATAGTGATCCCGGTCACGCGAGACACAAAAAACGAACGGTAAAAGCCCATAAAGCTCCATTTAAATCGCAAACTTTCAACAAACTCAATAATTCAATCAGACAGGCCACCATTAAGCCCCATAAGAGAACCATTTTGATATATCCCTGATGAGCTATCCGAAAACGCAAACGCTTGCATGAAATGGCTTTCAAACGGAGACATTTCGCCAAACGTTTTCGCTGTAATTAAATTTCAAGTACGTAGCGAGATAATTTATGTGATCGACGACACAAATATGGATATTGGCTAAAAAAGTTCAGCTGAAAGCAAACCGGAGCGAGGTCGGAATGAAATGTAAAAAACCTTACTAATCATATAGTTTCAAGCCATAAAACGGGATAACTCAACAGCCTGAATGTTTAACAACCAAGCGCCCCTATTGCAGGATGCAGCACATCAGTATTAATTAGGCAGGCAATGACGATGGGCCGCCCCCATCGCGCTTTTCTGAGCCTGAGGCACCAAGATCCTGTAATTTTATTTCAGAACCACCGTCTCAAGCCCGCAACCCAGGGATTACTCCCTCATTAAGAGATGATATTCGCTATGGCCGATAAATTAACCCAGCTGAAAGCCCTGACCACTGTTGTTGCCGACACCGGTGATATCGAAGCCATCAAACGCTATCAGCCCATCGATGCCACCACCAACCCCTCTCTGGTTCTGAAGGCCTCCGAGATCCCCGAGTACGCTCCGCTGATCGAAGACGCCATCAACTGGGCCAAAGCCCAGAGCCAGGACAAGGCACAGCAAATCATCGACGCGGGCGACAAGCTGGCCGTCAACATCGGTCTGGAAGTGCTGAAGATCGTTCCGGGCCGTATCTCCACCGAAGTGGATGCCCGTCTCTCCTTCGATACCGAAGCCAGCATCGCCAAAGCCCGCAAGCTGATCCGTCTTTACAACGAAGCCGGCATCAGCAACGACCGCATTCTGATCAAGCTGGCCTCCACCTGGGAAGGGATCCGTGCCGCCGAGGTACTGGAGAAAGAGGGTATCCAGTGCAACCTGACCCTGCTGTTCTCCTTCGCCCAGGCCCGTGCCTGTGCCGAAGCCGGTGCCTTCCTGATCTCCCCGTTCGTGGGTCGCATCCTCGACTGGTACAAGGTCAAGCACAACCGTGACTACACCGCCAGCGAAGATCCGGGCGTGGTCTCCGTCACCTCCATCTACAACTACTACAAGCAGCATGACTACCCGACCGTGGTGATGGGCGCCAGCTTCCGCAACACCGGCGAGATCCTGGAACTGGCAGGCTGCGACCGCCTGACCATTGGCCCGGCCCTGCTGGAAGAGCTGAGCAAGACCGAAGGCGCCGTGGTACGCAAACTGGACTACACCGGTGAGCGCAAGGCAAAACCGACCCCGATGACCGAAGCCGAATTCCGCTGGGAACTGAACCAGGACGCCATGGCTCACGAGAAGCTGGGCGAAGGCATCCGCATGTTTGCTATCGACCAGGGCAAGCTGGAAACCATGCTGGCAAGCCGCCTGTAATCGGTTCTTTTTTCTGATAAAAACCGGGCCCCTAACAAGGGGCCCGGTTTTTTTTCATGGGCTTTTTTAGCGCTGTCATAGAGTCGTCACGAAAACGTTTTAATTTCAGGTTCGTTATGTTATACGGGTGGTGAAAACGATAAAAACCAAGGAGGGAGCCATGGAAATGTTCAACTTCGATTATGACGAGGTGGTTGAACTCGGTTCGCGTAGCCGCGGGACAACGGGAAAAAAACGTAAATGGCGTGAAATCGAGGCGTTGAAAGACAAACATCGCCTGCAGAAGGAGCTGCAATCCATCGATATCGCCTATGAAGGTCTTACAGACGAGATTGAACTGTAATACCACCAGACACCTGTAAAAGCGCTCCGCACAGCCGGGGCGCTTTTTTATGCCGCAATCGGATGATCAAGCGGCTTGTCATGCCACCGCTAACGATGCCACAGGATGCAGCGGGCAGGCGACAGACAACGCGTTGCCTCAGTCCCTGACAGCCATCACCAATAACATGGCATACCAACCCCGCCTCTCACCCGCGAAGACTGAGCTGTGCCGTTTCAGGGCGCGTTGGGGCAATCACCGCAAGACAGGTCTTCAGCAATAAAAAACCCCCGTCGCTGACGGGGGCCTGAATACTCGGGGCTGACGGCTGCGCTTAGCAGTAGCCGTAGCCCAGCAGACGCTGGTAGCGCTGCTCCAGCAGTTGCTCGGTATCGAGCGGACGCAGTGCGTCCAGATCCTGCGTGATGCGAGCCTTGAGGTTTTTGGCCATCTTCTCCACATCGCGGTGGGCACCGCCGAGGGGCTCGTCGATCACGTGGTCGATCAGCTTGAGCTCCTTCAGACGCTGGGCAGTGATACCCATCGCTTCGGCAGCCACAGAAGCTTTGTCAGCGCTCTTCCACAGGATGGAGGCACACCCTTCCGGCGAGATGACGGAGTAGGTGGAGTACTGCAGCATGTTGACCCGGTCACCCACGCCGATTGCCAGCGCACCACCGGAGCCACCCTCACCAATCACGGTGCAGACAACCGGCACGGTCAGACCGGCCATCACTTTCAGGTTGCGGGCAATCGCCTCGGACTGGCCACGCTCTTCGGCACCGACGCCAGGGTAAGCGCCCGGGGTGTCGATAAAGGTGATGATCGGCATCTTGAAGCGCTCGGCCATCTCCATCAGACGCAGGGCCTTGCGGTACCCTTCCGGACGCGGCATGCCGAAGTTGCGCTTGATCTTCTCTTTGGTCTCGCGACCCTTCTGGTGACCAATCACCATCACAGGCTCACCGTCGAGACGGGCGATGCCGCCGACGATAGCCTTGTCATCGGCATAGGCGCGATCGCCAGCCAACTCGTCGAAATCGGTGAAGATATGCTCGATATAGTCAAAGGTGTAGGGGCGCTGGGGATGACGCGCCATCTGGGATACCTGCCAGGCACCCAGATCACCGAAGATCTTCTTGGTCAGCTCTTCGTTTTTCTTCTCCAGCCGGCGGATCTCGTCTTTCAGATCCACGGCGTGATTGCCTTCACTCACATGTTTGAGTTCATCAATCTGCGCCTGCAACTCGGCAATCGGCTGTTCAAAATCCAGAAAAAGACTCATAGGGCCTTAGAACCTCTAATCAAAAACCAATTCAACCCGCTCTCGTCCAAGCAGGACTCGCAAGTCATCTATCAGTTGATCGGTGGGCGTCACCCGCCACTCGGTACCGAGCGTCAATCGCACCCGGGAGCCGGGGCGACGATAGTTTACCTGAACCGGACAGACTCCGGCACGGGCGGGCTCCAAAATCTCGCACAAACGCGGGAAAAAGCGATCATCAATCCGCTGTTCATCGAGGGAGATGCGGATTGCTCTGGCAAAACGCTCCCTCGCATCGTTGATATCCAGTAATTCTCGAGCCGACATTTTAAGGCCACCGGAGAAGTCATCAAAGCTGACCTGTCCAGAAACCACCAAAATGCGGTCTTTTTGCATCAATTCTTCATATTTTTCCAGCGCTTCACTGAATAGGGTCACATCAAGGCGACCGGAACGGTCGTCCAGAGTGAAGATCCCCATCTTGTTGCCACGCTTGGTCACCATGCTGCGAGCCGCGATCACTAGCCCCGCCGCCGTGGTCACGGTATCGCGGGAGGTGGGATGCAGATCGCACAGGCGACCCGAGGTATAACGACGCAATTCGCTGCTGTACTGGTTGATGGGGTGACCGGTGAGATAGAGCCCGAGGGTCTCGCGCTCCCCTTCCAGCCACACCTTGTCAGGCCAGTGCGGCACGTTAGCAAACGCCTTTTTGACGTCGTCAATCTCTTCAGTGAGCACGCCGAACATGTCTACCTGCCCCACTGCCTGCGCCTTGGCGTGCTGCTCGGCAGCCCGCATCGCCTCCTCCAGGGTCGCCATCAGGGCGGCACGGTGGGGGCCGAGCCGATCCATGGCGCCGGAGAGGATCAGCTTCTCCATCACCCGCTTGTTGAGCTTCTTGATGTCGACCCGGTTGCAGAAGTCGAACAGATCGCGGAACGGACCGTCCTGATCCCGGGCGCTCAAGATCGCATCGATGGGGCCTTCACCGACCCCCTTCACCGCCCCGATCCCGTAGACGATATGGCCATCTTCGTTGACCGAGAAGCGATAGCGGCCGGTGTTCACATCCGGTGGGATCACGGTGAGCCCCATCCGCTGGCACTCGTCCACCAGAGTCACGATCTTGTCGGTGTTGTCCATATCGGCGGTCATGACCGCCGCCATAAACTCGGCCGGGAAGTGGGTCTTGAGCCAGAGGGTCTGGTAGGAGACCAGCGCGTAGGCGGCGGAGTGGGATTTGTTGAAGCCGTAGCCCGCAAACTTCTCCACCAGATCGAAGATCTTCATCGCCAGTTCGCCGTCGACGCCATTCTTGACGGCGCCCTCCTCGAAACCGGCCCGCTGCTTGGCCATCTCCTCGGGCTTTTTCTTACCCATCGCCCGGCGCAGCATGTCTGCGCCACCGAGCGTGTAGCCCGCCAGAGTCTGGGCGATCTGCATCACCTGCTCCTGATAGAGGATGATGCCGTAGGTCGGTTCCAGAATCGGTTTCAGGCTCTCGTGCTGCCACTTCTCGTCCGGATAGGAGATCGCTTCATTACCGTGCTTGCGGTCGATGAAGTTATCCACCATGCCTGACTGGAGCGGGCCCGGTCGGAACAGGGCCACCAGTGCGATCATGTCTTCGAAGCAGTCGGGGCGCAGCCGCTTGATGAGATCCTTCATGCCGCGGGATTCCAGCTGGAATACCGCCGTGGTCTCGTAGCGCTGCAGCAGGTCGAACGACTTCTTGTCATCGATAGGGATGGCGGCGATATCCACCGGCGGCTTGCCCTCTTTGGCAAGACGCGGGTTGATCATGCCGAGCGCCCAGTCGATGATGGTGAGGGTGCGCAGACCCAGGAAGTCGAACTTCACCAGACCGGCGTATTCCACATCGTTCTTGTCAAACTGGGTGACCGGGTGATGGCCCTCATCATCGCAGTAGAGCGGCGCAAAGTCGGTGATCTTGGTGGGCGCAATCACCACGCCACCGGCGTGTTTACCAGCGTTGCGCACCACCCCTTCGAGACGGCGAGCCATGTCGATGAGGTCTTTGACCTCCTCATCCTGCTCGTAGAGTTCGGGCAGCTTGGGCTCGGCCTCGAATGCCTTGGCGAGCGTCATCCCCGGATCCGGCGGGATCAGCTTGGAGATGCGATCCACAAAGCCGTAAGCGTGGCCCAGCACCCGGCCCACGTCCCGCACTACTGCCTTGGCCGCCATGCTACCGAAGGTGATGATCTGGGAGACCGCATCCCGGCCATACATGTCGGAGACGTGCTCGATCACCTCGTCGCGTCGGTCCATGCAGAAGTCGACGTCGAAGTCGGGCATGGATACCCGCTCGGGGTTCAGGAAACGTTCGAACAGCAGGTCAAATTCCAGCGGGTCGAGGTCGGTGATCTTGAGGGCGTAAGCCACCAGAGAGCCCGCACCCGAGCCCCGGCCCGGGCCAACGGGAATGCCGTTGTCCTTGGACCACTGGATAAACTCCATCACGATGAGGAAGTAACCCGGGAAGCCCATCTGGTTGATCACTTTCAACTCGATGTCGAGACGCTCGTCATACTCGGGACGGCGCTCGGCCCGCACTTGCGGATCCGGGAACAGGAACTCGAGACGCTCCTCCAGACCCTCTTTCGACTTGGCCACCAGAAAATCTTCGGTAGTCATGTCGCCGGTCGGGAAGTTGGGCAGGAAGTATTCGCCGAGACGCACCGTCACGTTGCAGCGCTTGGCGATCTCCACCGTGTTTTCCAGCGCTTCGGGAATGTCGGCAAACAGCTCGGCCATCTCCTCCTGACTGCGCAGGTACTGCTGGGGGCTGTAGCGACGGGGGCGACGTTTGTCCATCAGGGTATAGCCATCGTGGATGGCAACCCGGATCTCGTGGGCATCGAAGTCATCGGCGTTGAGAAACACCACCTCGTTGGTGGCGACCACTGGCAGCTCGAACTCGGTGGCAATGGCCACCGCCATGTGCAGATAGACCTCTTCGTCGGGTCGACCGGTGCGCAGCAGCTCGAGGTAGTAGGCATCGGGGAAGTGGGTCTGATAGAAGGCGACACACTGCTCGGTCATCTGCCGGTTGCCCTTGAGCAGGAACTTGCCCACATCCCCCTCGCGGCCACCGGAGAGGACGATCACCCCCTTGGCGTGTTCGGCGAGCCAGCTCTTGTCGATAACCGGCCGTCCTTGCACGTGGCCGCGCTGGTAACCGCGGGAAATAAGCAGGGTGATGTTCTGGTAGCCGTCGTTATCCATGGCTAGCAAGGTGAGACGGAACTGCTCGTCGCCGAGCTCATCGCTCTGCACCCAGAAGTCGGCACCGACGATGGGTTTGATCCCCTTGCCGTGGGCGGCACCATAGAAGCGCACCAGACCGCACATGTTCATCTGATCGGTCAGCGCCAGCGCCGGCATGTTGTTGGCCGCCGCCGCCCCGACGATGGGATTAATCTTCTGCAGGCCATCGACCATGGAGAAGTCGGAGTGGACTCGCAGGTGGATAAAACGGGGGTCAGCCATCGTCATGCCCTCTCATTACGCAAGCAGAACCAGCCAAGGCAGAAATCGTTCAGACAGATCAGCATGGATTATTCGAGCCCCAGTGCGCGGCGCACTGGCTTGAAGCTTTTGCGATACTCCGGCAACGGGCCGCGCTCGGCCAGAATGGCGAGGTGCTCCGCAGTCGGATAACCCTTGTGGCGGGCAAAGCCGTATTCGGGATGACGGCTGTCCAGCTCGGTCATCTCCGCATCACGGGTCACCTTGGCGAGGATAGAGGCAGCGCTGATGGCGGCCACCAGACTATCGCCCTTGACCACGGCGCGCGCCTCCATCGGCAGAGCCGGGCAGCGGTTGCCATCGATAAAGACCAGCTCGGGGGTCACCTTCAGCCCCGCTACGGCGCGCTGCATCGCCAGCATGGTGGCATGCAGGATATTGAGCTCGTCTATCTCCTGCGGCGTAGCGCGGCCGATGGCCCAGGCCAGCGCCTTGGCCTTGATCTCGTCAAACAGCGCCAGACGTTTCTTCTCGGAGAGCTTCTTGGAGTCTGCCAGCCCGACAATGGGGTTGGCGGGATCCAGGATCACGGCAGCCGTGACCACGTCACCCACCAGGGGGCCGCGGCCCACTTCGTCCACACCGGCAACCAGCTTGTCGTCAGGAATATCGATCATCATCTTGTAGCCTTGAATCAAAACAGGCCCCGCAGGGCCTGACGTCGCGTTGGCACAGCCCCTGCGGCCGCCCGGGCACTATCTGCCGAGCAGCTCGGCTACCGCCTCGGCAGCCTGCAGATCGGCGTTGCAGCGAATGAGTTGATGGAGCTCGGTGAAGGTGTTGACCAGCGCACTGTTGTCGTGCTCGAAATACTTGCTCACCTCTTCCACCAGATTCTCCGGGGTGCACTCGTGCTGGATGAGTTCCGGCACCAGCATGCGCCCGGCCAGCAGGTTGGGCAGGGAGACGAATTCAGTCTTCACCAGTCGCTGGGCCAGCCAATAGCTGAAGGGCTTGAGCTTGTAGCCCACCACCATCGGCTTTTTCACCAGCATGGCTTCGAGCGCCGCGGTGCCAGAGGCCAGCATCACCACGTCGGCGGCGATCATCGCCTCGCGGCCCTGCCCTTCCAGCAGCACCATGTCGAGACCCGGCGCTACCTCGGCCTTGATGGCCATAAACTGCTCGCGCCGTTTCTGGTTGACCAGCGGCACGATGAAGCCGAGATCCGGATAGCGCACCGTCAGGTGTTTGCACGCCTCGAGAAACAGGGGGGACATAAAGCCCACTTCTGCGGTGCGGCTGCCCGGCAGCACCGCCAGCCAGCGGCGATTGGCATCGATACCGAGATTGCGACGCACGGCGGCCTGATCCGGCACCAATGGAATATCGTCCGCCATGGTATGACCGACAAAACGGCAAGGGGCGTCGAAGCGGTCGTAGAAGGCTTTCTCGAAGGGCAGGAAGGCGAGCACCATGTCGGTAGCGGCCTTGATCTTGTGAATGCGGTTCTGGCGCCAGGCCCACACCGAGGGGCTGACATAGTGAACCGTCTTGATACCGGCGCGGCGCAGTTTCAGCTCCACTCCGATATTGAAATCCGGTGCATCCACGCCGATGAAGATATCGGGCGGATTGGCAATAAAGTGGCGCAACAGTTCGCGACGGACCTTGAGAATGCGCGGCAGACGGCCAAGCACCTCGGTGATCCCCATGACGGAGAGCTCTTCCATCTCGAACAGCGCATTGACGCCGAGGGCCTGCATCCGCGGCCCGGCGATCCCTTCGAACTGCGCATTCGGGTAGCGGGCTTGCAGCTCGCGCACCAGACCGGCAGCCAGAATGTCGCCGGAGACTTCTCCGGCGACGATACCGATACGAACCGGATCAGGCACGGATGATCCCGCGCTCGTTATCTTTGAGGAAGTCCACATAGAGCTGGACGGCCGGTTCTGCTTGCGCCATCTCAATCAGCACCGGCAGCACCTCTTCGATGGTCTTGCCGGAGCGGAAGATCTCTTTGTAGGCACGCTTGACGGCAGAGATGGCCTCCGCACTAAAACCGCGGCGACGCAGACCTTCAGAGTTGACCCCGAATGGCTTGGCGTAGTTGCCGGCGGCCATCACGTAAGGCGGCACGTCTTTGTTCAGGGCGGCGCAGCCACCGACGAAGGCGTGGGAACCGACGCGACCGAACTGGTGAATGGCGGAGAGACCACCAAAGATCACGAAGTCACCGATCACCACGTGGCCCGCCAGGGTCGCGTTGTTGGCGAAGATGCAGTTGTCACCGATGATGCAGTCGTGGGCAACGTGAACGTTGACCATGAACAGGTTGCCGCTGCCCACCTTGGTCAGGGATTGATCCTGAATGGTGCCACGGTGGAAGGTGCAGTTCTCGCGAATGACGTTGTTGTCGCCAATCTCGAGGAAGGTGCGCTCACCGGCGTACTTCTTGTCCTGGCAATCCTCACCGATGGAGGTGTGCTGGAAGATCTTGTTGCCGCGACCAATCTTGGTCGGGCCCTTGATCACCACATGGGAACCTACCCAGGTGTTGTCACCGATTTCCACCTCGGCGCCGATGACAGAAAAGGGGCCGATTTCAACCCCTTTACCGATCACGGCAGACTCATGGACGATGGCAGTATCGTGAATGATGGCAGTCTGGTCGATCACGTGTGTTAAACCTCGCGTTTGGCGCACATCAGCTCGGCGGTACAGACCACTTCACCGTCGACGGTGGCGACACCGGTGAACTTGGCAATACCGCGACGCTCTTTCAGGAACTCCACGTCCAGCACCAGTTGGTCACCGGGGCCGACCGGACGCTTGAAGCGAGCGTTGTCGATTGAGGCAAAATAGTAGAGTTCGTTGGGAGACGGCTTGCCCACCATGGTAAAGGCCAGGATACCGGTGGCCTGTGCCATCGCCTCCAGGATCAGTACGCCCGGGAACACCGGCTTGGCCGGGAAGTGCCCCTGGAAGATCGGCTCGTTGAACGAGACGTTCTTGATGGCACGCAGGGTTTTGCGCTCATCGCTGATCTCGTAGTCGTCTACACGATCCACCATCAGAAACGGATAACGGTGGGGCAGCAGATCCATGATTTCCTGGATACCCAGGCTCTTCTTTTCAGTAGTCAAAACAGTACCCTATACCAATCGTGATTATTCTTGATCCAGCTTCTTCTCAAGCTTGCTTAACCGCTTGTGCATCTCTTCGATACGCATCACCCGGGCGGCGGTCTTGCGCCACTCTTTATTGGTTTGCAGAGGGATGCCGGAAGAATAGACACCGGGCTCGGTAATGGGTCGCATCACCATAGCCATACCGGTAACGGTGGCCTGGTCGCAGATCTCCATATGCCCGTTAAAGACGGAAGCGCCGCCAATGATACAGTATTTGCCGACCTTGAGACTACCAGCCATCACGGTGGCGCCCGCCACGGCGGTGCCGTAACCGATCTCGACGTTGTGGGCGATCTGGCACTGGTTGTCGATGATGACGTTGTCAGCGATGCGGGTATCTTCCAGCGCACCGCGGTCAATGGTGGTACAGGCACCGATCTCGACCCGGTTGCCAATGGTCACACCGCCGAGCTGGGGGATCTTGATCCACTCGCCACGCTCGTTGGCATAACCGAAACCATCGGCGCCGATCACTGTGCCGGATTGAACCAGACAGTCGGTACCCATGGTCACATTGTGATAGAGGGTGACGTTGGCCCACAGCCGGGAGCGGGCTCCCAGCCGGGTATTTTTGCCAACAAAACAGCCCGGGCCAATGCGTACATCGTCACCCAGCACGACGCCGGATTCGATCACTGCATTGGCGCCGATGGCCACTCTCTCGCCCAGTTGCACGTCAGCCGCGATAACGGCACTCGGATGAATATCCGTGGCCGGCTGCGGGGTGGTGTCCAGCAGTTGGGCTACCCGGGCAAAGCCCACATAGGGATCTTTGAGCACCAGGGCATTGGTGGGACAAAATGGCAGATCCGCTTCGGTAATGAGCACGGCGGTCGCCTTGCTCTGCTCCAGATAGTGCCGGTACTTTTTGTTGGACAGGAAGGTGATATCCCCCTCCCCGGCCTTTTCCAATGTCGCTACCTTGCGGATTTCCAGGGTTCCGTCGCCATGGACCTGGGCCCCCAGTTGCTGGGCCAGCTGTGCGAGAGTGAATGCCATCAATTAGTTGCTCTTGCTTACCTGAGAAATAACCTGGCCGGAGATGTCCAGCTTGCTGGCGGCATACGGGGCGGCATTGCGCTCCAGCACCAGATCGTAACCATTGCTCTTGGCGATGGAATCGATGGCAGCTTGCACCTTGGTCAGGATCTTGTTGCGCTCTTCGGACTGACGGCGGCCGTTGTCCTGCTCAAAGGCTTGACGCTTCTGGTTGAACTCCATCTGCAGCTTGGCCAGCTTCTCCTGGTTCTGCTTCTTCTGCTCGGCGCTCATGAAGGCTTCATCCTTGCGGAACTTCTCGACCAGCTTCTGGCCTTCCTGTTCCAGCTTCTGCAGCTCACGCATACGCGGCTCGAATTCACCTTTCAGCTTGGCTGCAACGGCTTCACGCTGGGGCAGCTTTTGGAAGACTTCGCCCATATCAACCACGGCGATCTTGGTCTCAGCGAAGGCAGAACCCATGCCGGCAGCCATCAGTGCAAAGCTCAAACCAGCTACTTTCAACGCTTTATTCACACTTACTCCTTGTTCCCTCATGGCGAGGGCTACCTGATTTACCCGATTATGCAAGCGGCGTTAGGACCGTCTTGTTACCTGGTGAGGCACGCATACTGCGCGTCCCATCATTGAAGACCCCCACCGCATGGGTGGGGGCGAAACTCTGCTTAGAAAGTACGACCGATGTTGAAGGAGAAGAACTCGGTGCGATCCCCTTCATATTTCTTGATCGGCTTGGCCAAGGCAAACACCAGCGGGCCCATCGGCGAGAGCCACTGCAGGGAGACACCGGCAGAGACCCGGATATTGCCCGGGTTGGAGTAGTCCTGGCTCAGATAGTTGCAATCAGAACCGGCGGCGCAAGGATATGCCCCGTTGGCAAAATCAGTGCTCCAGACGGTACCTGCGTCCATAAAGACGGTTGAACGGATCTGCGGACGATAGGTCTCGGAGACGAACGGGGTCGGGAAGACCAGCTCCAGTGAGGCGACGGCCAGAGCGTTGCCGCCCACCGAGGTGTCGGAGCCTTCGTACAAGCAAGAACCGTCAGCATTTGTCTGACAGGTCGGACTTTGCCCAGCAACACTTGGCTTGTTATAGACCTTGTAGATCGCCTTGGGACCAATGGTATTGCTCTTGAAGCCCCGCACCGTATCGAAACCACCGGCATAGTAGTTCTCGAAGAACGGCAACATGGAGTCGTCGCCATAACCGTTACCGTAGGAGACGCGCCCCTTGCCGATCATCACCCAGTTATGATCCGCATCGAGCGGGAAGTAATGGGCATCTTCGGCGGAGAGCTTGTAGTACTGCAACTCCATGCCCGGCACAGTCACCTTGGCGTTGACACGCTGGCGGTCACCGGCTGTCGGGAACATCCCTTTGTTCAGGGTTGAGCGGGTCCAGCCAGCGGTGACATCAACGGTCACGAAATCGAGGTTGGAACCATCCTGTGAGTAAGCATTCCAGAACTGATCCATCTGCACCGACTGGCGATTGTCGTTCCACTGGTCCCAGCAGTAGTCAGGATTACTCTCATTATCTTTCAAGCACTGTTCATAATTTTGAGCATTGAACGACGGGCGGCTCAGCTTGGTGCTCTCGATACCGGTACTGAAGTCGAGACGGTTGAACTCGTTGACCGGGAAGCCGCTGGAGAGACGGAAACCGATGGTTTCGTTCTCGTAATCAACGATATCGGCATCATCGGCGCGGAACTGGTTGTAGTAGACCCGACCACCCAGGCTGACACCATCCACGGTGAAGTAGGGGTCGTTGTAGCTCAGGTCAACGTTCTTGGAGTAGTCGTTGGTGCTGGCGTTGATGGAGACCTTTTTACCGGTACCCATAAAGTTGTCCTGGGAGATCCCCGCCTGCAGGCTCAGACCCGATTCGGTACCGTAACCGATACCTGCGTTGATGGAGCCTGCTGGCTGCTCCTTGACCTTGAAGTCGAGGTCAACCAGGTCATCGTTGCCCGGCACCCGCTTGGTGTCCACTTCGACGCTCTCGAAGTAGCCAAGGCGGTTGAGACGGCTCTTGGACTGCTCGATGTTGTCGGAGGAGAGCCAGGTGCCCTCCATCTGGCGCATCTCGCGACGCAGTACCTGATCTTCGGTAGTGGCGTTACCGCTGAAGTTGATATTGCGCACATAGACACGGGGGCCCGGCTCGACGTTGACGATCAGCTCCACTTCCTTGGTTTTGTCATTGATCTGCGGGAAGGTGACCACTTTCGGATAGGCGTAGCCGTAACGGCCGAGGAACTTGGAGAGCACCTCTTCGGTATGAGTCACCTGACTGGCGGAGTAGGTGCTGCCGGCAGCAATCGGGATCAATCCCTTCATCTCGCCACCGCGATCGATCAGGTCACCCTTGAGCTGGACACCGGAGACCTTGTACTGATCCCCTTCCTTGATGTTGAGGGTGACATAGACGCCCTTCTTGTCGGGGGTCATGGAGACTTGGGTAGACTCCTGCTGGAAGCGGATATAGCCGCGGTCCATGTAGTAGGAGCGCAGGGTCTCGATATCACCGGCCAGTTTCTGCTTCTGATAGCGCTGATCGGCGGTGAAGTTCCACCAGGGCACTTCGTCGCGCAGGGAGAGTTGGGCAATCAGCTTCTCTTCAGGGAAGACGCTGTTGCCGACGATGTTGATCTGCTGGATCTTGGCGGCTTCGCCTTCCACGAAGGTGAACTTGAGGTCGACCCGGTTGCGCGGCAACGGGGTGACGATGGCCTTGACCTTGGCTGAGTATTTACCCACGCCATAGTAGAAATCTTCCAGTCCCTTCTCGAGGGAGGTGAGTACGGTGCGATCCAGCGGATCACCCACACGAATACCGGAGGACTCCAGACTCTGGGTCAGTTGCTCCTCTTTGATATCCTTGTTGCCGGCAAACTCGATGCTGGAGATGGTTGGACGCTCCTTGACCATCACCTGCAGCACCTGGCCATCACGGTAAACCTTCACATCCTCGAAGTTACCCGAGGCATAGAGCTTTTTGATGGCGCTGGCCAGAGCCACGGAGTCGACGGTATCACCGACCCGGATCGGCAGGTTCAACAGTGCGGCACCCAGGGTCACCCGTTGCAGACCTTCGACCTGGATATCTTGCACCACAAAAGAGGCAGGGGCCGCCTGGGCCAAGAAACTGGCACCCAGCAGGCAACTCAACACCAATGCTTTTTTAACAGCCATTTTGTTCTTATGTGTCCTTGTTGATGCTCTGGCCTCAGAGGCGAGCGAAATCGTTAAACAGCGCAATGCCCATCAATAACATCAGAATGGCGGCGCCGATCCTGAAACCCACTTCCTGTATTTTCTCTGATACCGGCTTGCCGGTGACCGCTTCGATCAGGAAATAGACCAGATGGCCACCATCGAGCACCGGCAGGGGGAACAGATTGATAATCCCCAGGTTGACGCTGATCAGCGCCAGAAAACTCAAGAAATAGACCAGACCATAGTCGGCACTGCTGCCGGCGCCCTTGGCAATGGAGATGGGGCCACTCAGGTTGTCCAGCGACACGATGCCACCGATCAACTTGCCAATCATGTCAAAGGTGAGCGTGATCAGGCTCCAGGTCTTGTCCGCGCCATGCCACAGCGCCTGCAAAGGCCCATACTGTAACAGAATTCGATATTCATCCGGTAATGGAACCAGTTGCGGCGATAGACCGACGAATCCTACCAGCTTGCCCTGCACCTTGCGGCTGTCCGGGGTCAGAGTCACGTTGAGATCACTGTTGTTGCGCTCAACCACCACTTGCAGGGGTTCACCCGGTGCCTGCTGCACCAGTTCAACAAACTGGGCCCACGCGGTAATAGGCTGATCGCCGACCTGTTTGATACGGTCACCGACCTGCAGCCCCGCCTTTTCACTGGCACTCTTGGGCACCACGGCAGCCACGACTGGCAGCACTTTGCCACTCAGGGGGACGATCCCCAAGCTGCCGATGGGCGACTCTTTATCCGGATCGAAGGTCCAGCCGGTCAGCGACAAGGTTTTATCGGTGGCATAGCTGGTATTGGGTGCCTGCACTTTCAGGGTGACTGCATCATCACCCAGATGGCTGATAAGGGCGTAAGTGACGCTCTCCCAGTCACCGGTCTGCTCATCGCCGACCCCGACAATCTCCATCCCCGGCAGCACCCCCGCCTCGGCAACGATGGATGCCGGACGCACTTCACCGATCACCGGCTTGACGCTCGGCACCCCGATGATAAACATCAGCCAGAGGGCGAACAGGGCAAAGACAAAGTTGGCCATGGGGCCTGCGGCGACAATCGCCATCCGCGCCCAGACACTCTTGTGGTTGAAGGCATACTGCTCGTCACCGGGCTTGAGTTCATCGACCCGGCCATCGAGCATCTTGACGTAACCACCGAGCGGGATCAGCGCCAGCACATATTCGGTGCCATCTTTACCCATCCGGCGCCAGATCGCCTTGCCAAAACCGATGGAGAAGCGCTCAACCTTGACGCCACAACGACGGGCCACCCAGAAGTGACCAAACTCGTGCACTGCGACCAGCAGGCCCAGCGCAACAACAAAGGCACCGATATTCCACAACACACCGCCCATCAGCCAAGCTCCTCAATCAAAGTGTGAGCACGGGCTCTTGCCGCACCGTCCAGGGCAAACAGATCATCGAGTGAGCCGACTGCGCTGCTCTCCAGCGCCAGCATCACTGCCTCGTTGATCCGGGCAATATCCATAAAGCCGATGCGCCCGGCCAGGAAGGCGGCAACCGCCTCCTCGTTGGCCGCATTGAGCGCAGTAGTCGCCGCTTGTCCCTTCTGGCAGGCATTGATGGCCAGCGCCAGACAGGGGTAGCGATCATAATCAGGCCGGATAAAGCTGAACTCTCCGACACTGAAGAAATCCAAAGGTTCCACACTGGAGGGGATGCGATTGGGATAAGCCAGCGCATGGGCGATGGGGGTACACATATCCGGATTGCCCAGCTGAGCCAGCACGGAGCCATCCTTGTACTGCACCATGGAGTGGATCACCGACTGCGGGTGGATCACCACCTGGATCTGCTCTGGCGCCGCATTGAACAACCAGCGCGCCTCGATGTACTCCAGCCCCTTGTTGATCATGGTGGCGGAGTCGACCGAAATCTTGGCCCCCATCGACCAGTTGGGATGCGCGATGGCCTGCGACGGCGTCACCTTGGCCAGCTCGCTGATCTCGGTGTAACGGAACGGGCCGCCGGAGCCGGTCAGCAAAATCTTGCTGATCCCCGCCGCAGCCAGATCGCAAAAACCGGGCTGGCGCTGCACAGCAGTAGGCAGACACTGGAAGATGGCATTGTGTTCACTGTCGATGGGCAGCAGCTCGGCGCCATGTTCGCGCACGGCTTCCATGAAGAAAGCACCGGACATCACCAGCGCCTCCTTGTTGGCCAGCAAAATACGCTTGCCGGCACGTACCGCGGCCATAGTCGGGGCCAGTCCGGCCGCACCGACAATGGCGGCCATCACGCTATGGGCGTCGGGGTGAGCGGCAACCTCGCAAAGGGCTGCTGCACCAGACATAACCCGGGTCGCACTGCCGTGCGCTTTCAGACGGGCAGCCAGTTCACGGGCGGCATCCTCGTCGACCATCACGGCAAAACGGGGGGAGAATTCGAGGCAGTCCCGCAACATGGCATCCACGTTACGGGCGGCGGTCAACGCCAACACTTGCCAACTGCCCGGGTTATGGCGCAGCACTTTCAAGGTACTCTGACCGATGGAGCCGGAGGCCCCCAGAATAACCAGTGACTTGTGCATCAAAACTCCTGACTGAGTAGCAGATAACTGAGCAGAAACACCGGCAGGGCGGCGGTCAGGCTGTCGATCCGGTCGAGAATGCCGCCATGACCCGGCAGCAGAGTGCCGGAGTCCTTGATGCCCGCTTCGCGCTTGAACATGCTCTCGGTCAGATCGCCGAGTACGGAGGCAAGCACCGCCAGCAGGGAGCAAAACAGCACGGTGATCATCTTGGCAGGAACAAATCCCATCGACCAGGTGACACCGATGGCCAGCAGGCTGGCGGTAAAGAGGCCGCCGCACATCCCTTCGATGGTTTTGCCCGGACTCACAGCCGGTGCCAGCTTGTGCTTACCGAACGCCTTGCCGAAAAAATACGCGCCAGAATCTGCCGCCCAGACCAGTCCCATCACGAACAACAGGATCCAGGCGCCCATCATGGGGTCATGGTAAAAGTTGTAACCACGGATGGCGACCAGCGACCAGAAGAAGGGAACCAGGGTCACCAGACCAAACAGCGACTTGAGCCAGATAGACTCTTTCCACAGCTTGGCGCTTTGGGGATAGCGCAGCACCAGCAGCAGACCCAGCAGCCACCAGCTTACCGCGGTCCAGAGCACGCCCATCACGAGGGGGTGCAGGTGGGGCGTCCAGAGTTGCTCCACCGGCAGCCAAAAGAGGCTGGCACCGAGCAACAGACAAAATACGATGGGCAACCATTGTTGCGGAGCAGCAGAGACAAACCCACTCCATTCGCGACTGGCCAACAAAAACACCAGCGCAGCCAACAGGGCAAAAAATTTCAATGGCAGAAAGAAGAGCGCCCCCAACACCAGGGGGATCAACATCAAAGCAGTAATAATTCGTTGTTTTAGCAAAAGAAACCTCTCTCTTGGGAGCGGGGTTTAGCCGGTCTGCTGCTCGGCGATCAATTCCCGTATCTGTTCACCCGTGCAACCGAAGCGACGCTCGCGGGCAACGAAAGAGGCGACCGCCTCACTGAACTCGGCCTCGTTGAAATCGGGCCACAATACCGGGGTAAAATAGAGCTCGGCATAGGCGAGCTGCCATAACACAAAGTTGCTGATGCGATGATCGCCCCCAGTGCGGATCAACAGGTCCACAGGTGGCAGATCGGCCATGCAAACCTCGCGGGTCAACATGGATTCATCAATGTCGTCAGCGGCCAGTTCACCGGCCGCCACTGCTTTGGCCAGCTTGCGGGCCGCCTGGGCGATATCCCACTGGCCGCCATAGTTGGCCGCAATGTTCAGGGTCAACCCCTTGTTATTGGCGGTCAAGGCCTCCGCCTTGGCGATTTTGGCCTGCAACCGCTCACTAAAGCGAGCAGTATCGCCAATCACCTTGAGCCGGATCCCGTTGTTGTGCAGTTTCTGCACCTCACGACCCAGCACTGTGATGAACAGTTCCATCAAGGCACTGACCTCCCCTTCCGGGCGGCGCCAGTTCTCGCTGGAGAATGCAAACAGGGTCAATGCCTCGATCTTGGCACGCGCAGCAAAGGTAACGGCCTCGCGCACTGACTTGACGCCCGCCTTGTGGCCATAAACCCGCATCTTGCCTCGGTTCTGGGCCCAGCGACCGTTACCATCCATGATGATGGCGACGTGACGGGGTAAAGACGAGTTGGCACAATCACCCAACGCAGCCAAAAGCGACATGTAATTCTCCCACAAAGACAAAAGCGCCGTGCAGGGGCACTACACGGCGCTCGTAATATACCTTTCAGACGGTTAGATTTCCATTAGCTCCTTCTCCTTTACGGCAAGGGCCTCATCGACCAGCTTGACGTAGGAGTCGGTCAGTTTCTGGATCTCTTCCTGAGCGCGACGGTCGTCGTCTTCGGAGATCTCTTTGTCCTTCAGCAGCGCTTTCAGATCAGCGTTGGCGTCACGACGGATGTTGCGCACGGCAACACGGGCATTTTCCGCTTCGGCACGGACGATCTTGGTCAGGTCGCGACGGCGCTCTTCGGTCAGCGGCGGCAGCGGCACGCGCAGGGTCTGGCCATTGCTGGACGGGTTCAGGCCCAGATCGGAGGTCAGGATCGCCTTCTCTACCGCCTGGATCATGGAGCGGTCAAAAATGGAGATGGAGAGGGTGCGAGCATCTTCTGCCACGACGTTGGCCAACTGTTTCAGCGGAGTGGCAGCACCGTAATACTCAACCTGGATGCCGTCGAGCAGGCTCGGGTGAGCGCGGCCGGTACGGATCTTGGACATTTGAGTCTTGAGCGCTTCTACGCTCTTGCCCATACGGTCCTTGGCGTCGTTTTTAATCTCTTTGATCACAGTGGTTTTCCTTTTGGCGAACGAGCCGCTACACGGCCCGTGTCTATCTTATTTACTGACGTGATGGATAGGATAAGAGCGCCAGGTGGCTCACTTTTATCTTATTTACCAACGTGGTGGATCAGAGTGCCTTCCGGTTCACCCATGACAACCCGGCGCAGGGCACCCGGTTTGTTCATGTTGAACACGCGGATCGGCAGATCATGGTCACGTGCCAGGGTAAAGGCAGCAAGATCCATCACCTTGAGCTCTTTTTCAAGAACTTCATCATAACTCAGTTCATGATACAGCACGGCATCCGGATTCTTGACCGGATCTTCGTTGTATACACCATCAACCTTGGTGGCTTTGAGCACCACGTCGGCTTCGATCTCGATCCCGCGCAGGCAAGCCGCAGAATCGGTAGTGAAGAAGGGGTTGCCGGTACCGGCAGAGAAGATAACGACTTTGCCAGCACGCAGCTGGCTGATTGCCTCGGCCCAGCTGTAGGAGTCGCAGACGCCTTGCAGGGAGATGGCAGACATCAGACGGGCATTCACATAAGCACGATGCAGGGCATCACGCATGGCCAGACCGTTCATGACAGTTGCCAGCATACCCATGTGGTCGCCCACCACGCGGTTCATGCCCGCTTTGGCAAGACCGGCACCACGGAACAGGTTGCCGCCACCGATGACCAGACCGACCTGAACACCCAACTCAACCAGTTCTTTGATCTCTTGGGCCATCCGCTCCAGCACCGCCGGATCAATGCCGAAACCCTCGGATCCTTGCAGGGCTTCACCACTCAACTTCAGAAGAACACGTCTGTATGCAGGTTTGGGATTGGTACTCATGTCACTGATTCCTGGTCATATAAAGACCGCGACATAAGTCGCGGTCTGGGGAAACGGAAAAACCGGTTCGATTAGGCCTTTTGAGCGGCCGCGATTTGGGCTGCAACTTCAGCAGCGAAATCGGTCTCTTGCTTCTCGATGCCTTCGCCCACTTCGAAACGGGTGAAGGAGACAACGTCAGCGCCTTCTTTCTTCAGCAGCTCGGCAACGGTCATGGAAGGATCTTTCACGAACGGTTGACCAGTCAGGGAAACCTCACCGGTGAACTTCTTCATGCGGCCTTCAACCATCTTCTCGGCGATCTCTTTCGGCTTGCCGGAGTTGATGGCGATGTCGATCTGGATTTCGCGCTCTTTGGCAACGACTTCAGCAGACACGTCTTCAGGCTTGACGAATTGCGGGCTGTTGGCAGCAACGTGCATGGCCAGATCTTTGGCCAGCTCGGCAGAACCACCGGTCAGCTTGGTGATAACACCAATGCGGGAACCGTGAACGTAGGTACCCAGGTTGTCACCTTCAACCAGCATCACGCGACGCAGGTTCATGTTCTCACCGATCTTGGCGATCAGGTTGGTGATGGTCAGCTCGACGGATTCGCCGTTACCGAAGTCAGCGGCTTTCAGCGCGTCAACGTCAGCAATTTTCTGGGTCGCAGCGATGTCAGCGATCTTCTGGCCCATTGCCATGAAGCTGGCATCTTTGGCGACGAAGTCGGTTTCGCTGTTCAGCTCGATCATGACGGCAACGTTGCCTTCGGTGCGAGCAAAGATAACGCCTTCAGCGGCGATACGGCCAGCTTTCTTGGCGGCTTTGGCCTGACCGGATTTGCGCATGTTCTCAATTGCCAGCTCGATATCACCAGCAGCTTCTTCCAGTGCTTTTTTGCAATCCATCATGCCAGCGGCGGTGCGCTCGCGCAGTTCTTTTACCAGGGCGGCAGTAACGTTAGCCATGTCCAGTATCCTCGGTCTTGAATTGACAAGAAACAGGGGCCACAAGGGCCCCTGCTAACCAATTACATCAGCTTGGTTAATAAGGGCTTTACAGTCCTTATCAATTACTCAGCTTCAACGAAGCCATCTTGTTCGGCTTGAACAACGATGTCCTGAGCGCGAGCTTCCAGTACGGTGTCAGCAGCAGCATTCAGGTACAGCTGTACGGCACGGATAGCGTCGTCGTTACCCGGGATGACATAGTCAACGCCGTCCGGGTTGGAGTTGGTATCAACGATGGAAACTACCGGGATACCCAGGTTATTGGCTTCTTTGATAGCGATATGCTCGTGGTCGGCATCGACAACGAACAGAACGTCAGGCAGGCCGCCCATGTTCTTGATACCACCCAGGCTCTTCTCCAGCTTTTCCATTTCGCGAGTACGCATCAGCGCCTCTTTCTTGGTCAGCTTGTCGAAGGTACCGTCCTGGCTCTGGGTTTCCAGATCTTTCAGGCGCTTGATAGACTGACGAACGGTTTTCCAGTTGGTCAGCATACCGCCCAGCCAGCGGTGGTTTACATAGAACTGGTCGCAACGCTCAGCGGCTTCTTTTACGGCTTCAGACGCGGCACGCTTGGTACCAACGAACAGTACCTTGCCTTTCTTGGCAGCTACGGAGCTGATGAAGTTCATGGCATCGTCAAACATCGGAACGGTTTTTTCCAGGTTGATGATGTGAACTTTGCTGCGGGCACCGAAGATGTAGGATTTCATTTTCGGGTTCCAGTAACGAGTCTGGTGACCGAAGTGAACGCCGGCTTGCAGCATGTCGCGCATAGAAACTTTAGCCATTTTATACCTCTGTATGGGGTTAGGCCTCCACACATCCCATATAACCGACCCGTTAAGGCACCCCGGCATATGTGTCGATGTGTGTGTGTTATTGATTAAGGGTGATGAAATCGGGACGCAAGTTCCCCATTCCGGCGCGCTTTATACCATAACTTTGTTCAGGACACCACCGGCCGACACCCTAAACAGGTGTAAATATGGATCCCGCCAGAGGATGCTGCGACGCCGATTTGACGTTGTGATGACAATCACACTGGAAGTACGCGGGGGTTGCGGATAAAATTTTGCCCTGATTGCAAACGCATCTATTTTTCATTACCTGTCCTGTCTGCCCTCGCAGGCCCAGCGGCAGGCCGCAAGAGAGATCCCATGTCCATTAAAATCAAGACACCGGAAGAGATTGAAAAGATGCGCGTTGCCGGCCAATTGGCCGCCGATGTGCTGGTCATGATTGCGCCCCATGTCAAAGCTGGCGTCACCACTGACGAACTGAACACCCTCTGCCACGACTATATTGTTGACGTACAACAGGCGGTTCCAGCTCCGCTCAACTACCACGGCTTCCCCAAATCCATCTGCACCTCGGTAAACGATGTGATCTGCCACGGCATCCCGAATCACAAGAAGCTGCGTGATGGCGACATCATCAACCTGGATATCACCGTCATCAAGGATGGCTACCACGGCGATACCTCGGCCATGTTCATCGTGGGGGAAACCACCCCGCTGCGCCGCCAGCTCTGCAAGGTTGCGCAAGAGAGCCTCTACGCCGCCATCAAGAAGGTGCGTCCGGGTGCCTGTATCACCGAAATCGGCGCAGTGATCCAGCCCATCGTCGAGAAGGCCGGCTTCTCCGTGGTGCGTGACTACTGCGGTCACGGTATCGGTGCCGAGTTCCACGAAGAGCCGCAGATCCTCCACTACCGCAACAGTGGCAAGCTGGAGCTGAAAGCGGGCATGTGCTTCACCATCGAGCCCATGGTCAACAGCAAGAAGTATCACTGCAAGGTCAATCCGAAGGATGGCTGGACCGTGACCACCAAGGATGGCGGCGACTCCGCCCAGTGGGAACACACCCTGCTGGTGACCGATGATGGCTGCGAGGTGCTCACCCTGCGCCCCGATGACACTATCGACCGCTTCATCAAACACAGCTAACATCGAACCCCGGCCCTGAACTTCCAAAGCGCCGGGGTTTTTACTTCTGTTTCAGCCGTTTGCCTGCCACTTGCGTGTGAGATGCCATGGACGCCAGCCTGCTTTCCCCCCATTTGTTACCCGATGACCAGCTCACTCGCGACAACTGCAAAGAGTACCTGAGCCGCTTTCTCGGCTGGCTGCACGCCCGTTTTGATGCCGGCGACAACATCATCGAGCTGGTCGCCACCCGCTCCGAGTACATGGATCAGTTGCTCTGCCGGTTGTGGCAGAAGTTCGGCTTTGACAAGAGCGATCTGACCCTGATCGCGGTGGGGGGCTATGGCCGCGGCGAGCTGCACCCACACTCCGATATCGACCTGCTGATCCTCTATGACGGCGACGAGCTGGACGAGGTGTTGGGACTGCGCATCGGCGAGTTCATCACCTTGCTGTGGGATCTCAAGCTTGAGGTGGGTCAGGCGGTGCGCAACGTGGCGGAGTGCCTCGAGCAGGGGCGCGCCGATATTACGGTCGCCACCAACCTCATCGAGGCCCGCTACATCACAGGTCGCCAGGAAGGCTTCCGGCAACTGAAAGAGGCCACCGGCCCCCAGCACTTCTGGCCGAGCGAAGCCTTCTTTCGCGCCAAGCGCCAGGAGCAAGCGGAGCGTCATCAGCAGTTTCTCGGCACCGCCTACAAGCTGGAGCCGGATCTCAAGAGCAATCCGGGCGGCCTGCGTGACATTCAAACCCTCGCCTGGGTCGCCCGCCGCCACTTTGGCGCCACCACCTTGTTCGAGATGACCAGCCACGGCTTTCTCAATCGCGCCGAGTATCGTGAGCTGCTCGACTGCCAGAATTTTCTCTGGAAGGTGCGTTTCGCCCTGCACATGGCCATCAATAAGGGGGATAACCGCCTGCTGTTCGATCGCCAGCGCACCGTGGCCCAGATGTTGGGTTTCGAGGGGGAAGGCAACACTCCGGTCGAGCAGATGATGAAGCGCTTCTACCAGACGGTGCGGCGGGTCTCGGAGCTTAACGAGATGCTGCTGCAGCTGTTTGACGAGGCGATCCTCGGCAACACCGCCATGGATGTGCGCCGCCTCTCCGACGAGTTCCAGCTCCGTGGCCGCCTCATCGATGCGGTGGATGCGGAGTTGTTTAGCCGTGAACCGGCCGCCATCCTGCGCCTCTTCTATCAGATGGCCCAACACCCCGAGATTGCGGGCATCCACTCGGCAACCCTGCGCCAACTGCGCGAGGCACGCCGCAAACTCAACTGCTGGTTGCAAGACTTGCCTGACTGCCGTCGCCTCTTTATGGCGCTGCTGCGCCACCCCAATGGCATCGGCCTACCGCTCACCCTGATGCACAAATACGGCATCCTCGCCGCCTATCTGCCGCAATGGAACCTGATCGTCGGCCAGATGCAGTTCGACATGTTCCACGCCTACACCGTAGATGAGCACACCCACCGGCTGCTCAAGAACATTCACCAGTTCCCCAATCCGGCCAGCCGCCAGAGTCACCCGCTCTGCCACGATGTCTTCACCCGGCTGCGCAAACCTGAGCTGCTCAGCATCGCCGCCCTGTTCCACGATATCGCCAAGGGACGGCGCGGCGATCACTCGGAGCTCGGCGCCGTCGATGCGCTGGAGTTCTGCCAGCTGCACGGCCTCGATCGCTACGAGAGCCGACTGGTCGCCTGGCTGGTGCGCCACCATCTGCTGATGTCGGTCACCGCCCAGCGCCGCGATATCTATGACCCCGACGTGGTCACCGATTTTGCCCAGAAGGTGCGCGACGAGCAGCATCTCGACCTGCTCTACTGCCTCACCGTGGCCGATATCTGCGCCACCAACGATACCCTGTGGAACGACTGGAAGGGCACCCTGCTGCGGGAGCTCTACTTCGCCACCCAGAAGGCGCTGCGCCAGGGGCTGGAGAACCCGCCCGACATGCGGCTGCGCATTCGCGAAAACCAGCGTCAGGCCAAGCAACTGCTGGCACAACGGGATGTATCGGAAGAGGCGATCAATCAGCTCTGGGGCGACTTCAAGGCCGACTACTTCCTGCGCCACAGCCCGGAGCAGATCGCCTGGCACTGCCGCCACATCATCGAGCATGGCGACAATCCGGCACCGCTGGTGATCATCGGCAAACACCCGACCCGCGGCGGCAGCGAGGTATTTATCTACTGCCGCGATACCCCGAATCTGTTTGCCACCGTCGCCTCGGCGCTGGATCAGAAGAACCTCAACATCCACGATGCCCAGATCATGAACTCGCGCAGCAACTATGTACTCGATACCTTCGTGGTGCTGGAGCCGAGCGGCGAACCCATCAGCCCCAACCGCACCGCCACCATCAAGAAGGCGCTGGAGAAGGCGCTGCAGGAGCCGGGCAAGCTGGTGCTGCGCAACAAGCCGCTGTCGCGGCGCCACCGCCAGTTCAGCGTACCGACCCGGGTAGTCTTCCTGCCTCATAAAGGGGAGAGCCGTCACACCCTGATGGAGCTGACGGCCCTCGATACCCCCGGCCTGCTGGCGCGGATCGGTGCCGTTTTCCAGCAGTGCGGACTGTCGCTGCACGCCGCCAAAATTGCCACTTTCGGTGAGAGGGTCGAGGACTTTTTCAGCCTGACCAGCCTCGATGGCGAACCATTGACCGCCGAGCAGCAAAAACAGCTGGAAGAGCGACTGGTACACCAGCTCAATCCCCAACAGTCGGTACTGGATTAAGCGAAGAGTGATTCGAAAGAGGCTGGTTGTCGGGCGCTTTTTGCCATGCCAAACAACTGGTTGGCGCACACCGGATGAAGAAATGGCCGCTGGCCGGAAGAATTCTGGTCAACCCCTTAAAAACAGTCGGAAAAGTGTGATACAACAAACAGAATTTTTTAAAGGAAACCTGTCATGACCGAGTTGCAACAGATCATTGAAGCGGCCTTCGAGCGCCGCGACACCATTACTCCGGGCTCCGTGGATAGCGCCACCAAGTCCGCCATCCTGCAAGCCATCGACCTGCTGGACTCTGGCAAGGCGCGGGTTGCCGAGAAGATCGCCGGTGAGTGGGTTGTCCATCAGTGGTTGAAGAAAGCGGTACTGCTCTACTTCCGCATCAACGACAACGGCATCATCAAGGGCGACGATGCCCAGTACTACGACAAGGTTCCCCTCAAATTCTCCAACTACACCGCCGAGCAGTTCAAGGAAGCGGGTGTGCGCGTGGTGCCGCCGGCAACAGCCCGCAAAGGCTCTTTTATCGCCCCCAACACTGTGCTGATGCCCTCCTACGTCAACATCGGCGCCTACGTTGACGAAGGCACCATGGTCGATACCTGGGCCACTGTCGGCTCTTGCGCCCAGATCGGTAAGAACGTCCACCTCTCCGGCGGCGTCGGCATCGGCGGCGTACTGGAACCGCTGCAGGCCAACCCGACGATCATCGAAGACAACTGCTTTATCGGTGCCCGCTCCGAAGTGGTTGAAGGGGTGATCGTCGAGGAAGGTTCCGTCATCTCCATGGGCGTCTTCATCGGCCAGTCCACCCGCATCTATGACCGCGAAACCGGCGAGATCCACTACGGCCGCGTACCGGCTGGCTCCGTGGTCGTCTCCGGCTCCCTGCCCTCCAAATGCGGCAAGTACAGCCTCTACGCGGCGGTGATCGTCAAGAAGGTCGATGCCAAAACCCGCGCCAAAGTCGGCATCAACGCCCTGCTGCGCTCCATCGACGAGTAATCAGCATTGCTGTGACCCAAAAGGGCGCCTGATGGCGCCCTTTTGATTTTGGCGCCCCTGTCACAGGCAAGCCATGAGGCATCGGTTAAGATGGATGGGACAGGATCGTTTCAAACCGAGGAAGCCTGATGTACGAGAATCTGAAGAGCCTGGGGATCCAGGATCCCGCCTCCGTCGACAGCTACACCCTGCGCCAGGAGGCCAACCACGACATCCTCAAGATCTACTTCAAGAAGCAAAAGGGCGAGTTCTTCGCCAAGAGTGTCAAATTCAAGTATCCCCGCCAGCGCAAGACCATGCTGGTCGACTCCGGTACCCATGAGTACAAGGATGTCACCGAGATCAACGCCAACCTCAAGTATGTGGTGGACGAGCTGGACAACCTGACCCAGGGCGTCCATCAGCAGGCCGACCCGGACATCAAGCAGAAGATCCTGCGCGACCTGCGCCATCTGGAAAAAGTGGTACAAAACAAGATCAGCGAAATCGAACGGGATCTGGAGAAACTCTAATCCCCTCGACTCGACAAAAGAGCGCCCAGGTGGCGCTCTTTTTATTGGCTGATTACTGGATGACTTTATCTGGCGATAGGTTGATCTGGTGATGGTGCGATAAGGTGAGCGAGACACAACGCCAACATAGGGCATCCCGTTACATATAGCCCCTTGGGCAACGAGACTCCTGCCGAGATCGATCTACAGCGACTCGCACGCTCCATAACCACAAATAGCAAGAGGGAGGCTTTCGCCTCCCTCTTCAAACACGCTGATATTCAGGCAACAGGATTAGTTGCTCTTCATCCAGATGTCCATGTCGGTTTTCAGGTTGTCAGACTTGGTACCGAAGATGGCTTGAACGCCGGAACCAGCCACAACCACACCGGCTGCACCCAGCTTCTTCAGACCAGCCTGGTCAACTTTGGCAACATCTTTTACGCCAACACGCAGACGGGTGATGCAGGCATCCAGAGAAGCGATGTTCTCTTTACCACCGAAGGCGGCAACCAGAGCAGCAGACATTTCGTCTTTGCCTTGGCCAACGGCCTCTTCAGCAGTCTCGTCTTCACGACCCGGGGTTTTCAGGTTCATGGCACGGATAACGAAGCTGAATACGACGTAGTAGATGGCCGCGTAAACCAGACCCAGACCTACCAGCAGCAGCATGTTGTCGGCACGCGGTGATTGCACCACGAAGTCGATGAAGCCGTTGGAGAAGGTGTGACCGTGTACGATACCCAGAGAGTTGGTCAGCACATAAGCCAGGCCAGCCAGTACCGCGTGAATTGCGTACAGAACCGGAGCGATGAACAGGAATGAGAATTCAATCGGCTCGGTGATACCGGTCAGGAAAGAGGTCAGGGCTGCAGAGGCCATGATACCAACGATCTTGGCACGGTTTTCCGGCTTGGCAGCGTGAGCAATGGCGAACGCAGCAGCAGGCAGACCGAACATTTTGAACAGGTAGCCACCAGCCAGCTGACCGAAGCCGTTACCGGCAGCGCGGGACGCGTCATCAGCAGTCAGGAAGCAGGTCATGATACCGTGAACAGTTTCACCGGCACCGTTGACGCAGGTACCAGCCTGATAGAAGAACGGTACGTTCCAGATGTGGTGCAGACCGAACGGGATCAGGGAGCGCTCAACCACGCCGTAGATACCGAAGGCCAGTACCGGGTTCTGGTTGGCAGCCCAGTCAGAGAAGGCACCGATGGCGCCACCCACTGGCGGCCAAATCACGGACAGGATCACACCCAGACCGATGGAGAGGAAACCGGTGATGATGGGTACGGCACGTTTGCCCGCGAAGAAGCCCAAGTACTCTGGCAGCTGGATCTTGTAGAAACGGTTGAACGCCCAGGCAGCGATACCACCGGCCAGGATACCACCCAGCACGCCGGTCTCGATGGTTTCAACACCCATCACAGGTGCCATGACCTTCAGGGTTGCAACCATGATGCCGTAGCCAACGATGGCTGACAGACCGGATACACCGTCGTTATTGGTAAAGCCCAGAGCAACACCCACTGCGAACAGCAGGGCCATCTGGCCAAATACGGAACCACCGGCTTGCTCCATCAATTGGGAGACAATTTCCGGCATCCAGCTGAAGTGGGCAGCACCCACCCCCAGCAGAATACCTGCGACTGGCAAGACTGATACTGGCAGCATCAGCGCCTTACCAACCTTTTGCAGATTAGAGAAAGCATTTTTGAACATTGTGTGCGCTCCTGAATGGATTGTCGTCCCTGAACGATCTATCTGGATGAAATAAGCACTGATTCATTCAGATATCTTCGAGTCGGGCTTGTTTATTTTGACCATCAGAATATAACCCAGCGGGTCATAAATTGCTGCTTTCGAAGGCGGGGGAATATTGAATTTGGAGGGAAGATCACAACTTGTTTAGCGGCTAAAAAACGCCTCTAATATAAGTTAATAATCCGCATTATCACTTTATTACAAAGACATATAAATAGCAGTTTCACTTTGTATTTTAACAATGCAATTTATATCAAATGGCAACCCAATGTAACTCAATGTAACGGCGTGATTTTTATTTATTACAGTCTACCGATTAAAAAGGCCTCCAACAAGGGAGGCCTCAATAAATATATCTGACCAGTAAATGGTCGTATTATTCTATTTTTGCGACCGCTTGACCGCATCAATAAACACGCTTTTTGCTTTGGTTGAACCAGCCCGCTCGGCCTCGTTCACCAGCTTCATCGCCTTGTCGATATCCCCCGCCTTGACCGCTTTTTCGATCTGACTCTGATAGAAGGTTTCAGTTTCACTCAACATGGCAGGAGCAGGTTTGGCGACGGTTGCCCCAGCCACTGAAGTTGCAGCGGTAGCAACTGGCACAACCAGCTTGTTTGGTGTCGTATCCACGATCGGTGTATTGGCATCGATCGCTTCCTGGTAAACCGGCTTGTAGAAGTTATCCCCCAGCGCACTGGCACTCAGATCTTCCACATCAAGTGTGACGACACCCCAAGCCGAGTGCGGGATCAGCGGATCTTTGGCGCCATAATCCTGCACACTCATCGATTTTGCCATCATCTTGGAAGGGCTCATGGCTTGGGTAGTCTGATTCAAAGTAGCCTGAGTGGTGTAAATCACCATATAGGTTTCATTGTTCGGATTGCCGACATAGGAACGGTCGATGGTAAAGACACCTTCAACCCGATCGCCATCCAACATACGCGCAGGTTTGTAGGTAATGATGTTGGCACCGATTGTGCGGGTCGGCTTGAACTGGGAATCCAGCAGCAACACTGTTGGGTTAAACAACGTCTTGTCAATCAGCCCAGCAACCGTGATCTTGAGATCACCAGAATTGCTCGGTAATTTGAAGGCGGCGTAATAGCTCTTGCCTTCCGGGAAGTTGAACGCCGGAGAGCTGCCATCTATGGCAACCACTCTTTTCTGCTCAGCAGCCAACGGCTGATACTGCAACTCATTGATACTGCTGCAACATACTGTAGCTGTGCCGAGTTGCTGGAGTGCACTGGCACGGCTGTCGAGGATACCCTTGTACTCCTGAGTGGGAGCCACCGTTGCCTCAAGCGACGCACAGGCCGTCATCAGAGTGGAACACAAAATCGTCAACGCTACCTTGCTATATTTCATCTGCCTACCCTACACGCCATCTAGAAAAAAAGAGCCCCCGACAAGCGGGGGCGACTTGAAATCAGGTGATGGAGAGATTACCACCAAGCTTCGGCTTGTACACCGAAGTTCCAAGCGTTGTCTTGCTTAACACCGTTGCTGTCAGCACGGAATTGACCATCTTGCTGTACATAGGAGGCGAAAACACGGATTTCAGGACGAGCCCAGAAACCAGAGCCTGCAGACCAAGCTTGTGCCAGTGTATACTTGCTACCATCAGTAGAGGTTTCACTTGCACCTTTCTTAGTTTCATGATCTTTGAAGTAACCCACCTCAGCGATGGTCTTCATGACATCATTCCACTTGTACATCGGACGAACAACAACAGAGAAAGTATCCTTGTCCTCGTACTGAGTGCCCCATTCAGTAAAGTCTTTAGCCTGCGCATAAATCAGCTGGTGGCCAAATTCAACTTTGTCACCAACTGGCAGCACACCCCAGTTGATCAATCGGAAGCCATCACCACTGCTGGAATTGGACTGCAGACCGCTCCCTGAACCAGAACCATAGCTCACACCTTGAGCAGCCAGACCATCCATAAAGTACTGAGCAACAGTCTTGTTGAAACCACCCAACATGGACTGGGTCAGTTCAGCTGTCAACATATGACCATCATTGATATTGGGGTTCAGCTTATCTTGCTCGTCAGTCGGGTTAGCCATAGCAAAGTCATAACCGACTTCAAGAGAAGCGTCAGTCCAAAGAGGAATGCCAGCATAACGAATATCGAACACGTTGGTATCGATAGTATCTTTAGTGCCAGTCACAGCTTCCCATGGGTCATTACGAGTGACAGCAACAGAAAGCTTACCCGGACCTACTTCGATGTTTTCTACACCAGCACCGGCACCAGATACATCCCAGTAGTAGGTATCGGAGATATGGATATCATGACGCTGATAGAAGCGCTTACCGGCCCACAGGGTTTCGTTGCCACCAAACAGATTTTTGGCCTGTACGTTGAGCTGACGAAGCGCAAAATTGGAGGAGTCGCTAGCAGTATCTTCCCAGTCACGACTTTGGAAATCAGTCTTCATAGTAAACATGGAGTCTACATAAAAAGTTTGATTATTCTTGTTGTAAACCTCCTGCCCCAACTGGATCTCGCCATAGGTATCATCTTCGTTACCTAAACGACCAACGCGGTGCTTCTGTTGGTCACCCAAAACTTGCATGTCCCCATTGTCGGAAACACCAATACCGGAACGGAAGTAACCGTGGAAATCTACGGCAAAGGCGGCTTGGGAAGCCAGGGCGGCAGTAACTGCTGCTGCAATCGGGAGCCACTTCATTTTCATTGTCATATTCCTTATTTCCCGCAGTGAGGAGTGTGATCCTGAATATTCAACTTCTTATCACCATGTAATCCTGTTGGTGATAACCGAGGTTGATTATAGGGAGCGTATTTCACGACAAATATGAAGCGACTCACAAAATGGCGACAAATCGCTCGGCAAACGATCGCCACAACACAAGCAGGTAAAAAACCGACCAACAAGGCAATATATGACTAACAAAACAACAAAATTAGCAATCAAAGTAAATCTGAAAGCGTTACCAGCAATTAATTCGCGACTGAACCAAAGTCATTATTTTACGATCGAATGACAAAAACATGACTGAGATCGCTTTCAAGATTGAACTTTTATTTGGACGACGGGTCTGCGGTACGCTTGAAACCATTACACCGATGGAATGCCAAAAGGGGAAAATATCCCTCCGTCACTATCGACAATAAGAGTGGGGAATATGCTTGCTGAGTAAGATGACATTTGTGCAAATAACAATCCCCTGCCGGTTAAGGATCAGGGGATTGATATGGCTCTATTTCAGAGAATATTCAGGGCTGAATATCACACTTTTTCAGCCAGCTGAGTGCCACCTGTTCGGGTTCATCGTGCACGGTAGCATCTAGCTCCAGCGGGGGAATCACTCGCGTGGCGCCCAGCTCTTGCAGCAATCCGTCCAGCCGACGGCCCGCACCACAAAAATGGTCATAGCTGCTGTCCCCCATGGCAATCAGGGCATACCGCAGCCCCTTGAGCCAGGGCGCCTTGTCAGCCAGCTCGCTGGCAAAGGGCTGCAGATTGGGAGGAATGTCCCCCTGTCCTGTAGTGGCACTGACCAGCAATAAAAAACGGCCGGGGTCTATGTCCGCCAGCCGTGCTTCTTCGTGCAGAGAACAGTGATGCCCCTTGCGTTCCAGCTCATCTGCCAAGGTCTCGGCCACCAGCATGGCTGCGCCATAGACAGTTCCTACCACGATATCGATCTGCGCCATTCTCCTCTCCCTGCTTGAGTCACTCTTTTGAGCAACTCTATCAGCAAGCTGGCGTCAGATGCCACCGGTTCAAGGCTGAGGGTCAGGCGCTTAGTAGTCGCTCTCGCTGGCGGGCCAGCCCAGCTCGGCAAACAGGCGCAACACATCCTGACCGAGTGGCGCCTGGATCCGCATCGGCACCTTGAGCACCGGATGGGTAAAGCTCAGGGTGCGGGCCACCAGCAGCAGCCGTTCGCAGCCGAACTGCTCGCGAAAGAAACGGTTGTGGCGGCCATCCCCGTGGGTGGTGTCGCCCACAATAGGATGGAACAGATGATCCATATGGCGGCGCAACTGATGCTTGCGGCCGGTCTTCGGGAACAATCTGACCAGACTGTAGCGACTGGTAGGGTGCTTCTTGGAGACCGCGTGGGGCAGCTCGACCTGATGCAGGCGCCGGAAGGTGGTGACGGCATCCTGCGCCGGGCGATCCGGGTTGCTCATGGCATCGGCAATCTTGTCCAACTGCTCCTTGAGGGGATAGTCGATCACCCCCTGTTCGGGTGCCCAGCCCCGCACCAATGCCAGATACTCCTTGTGTACCTGACGTTGGGTAAAGGCTTCGGTCAGTGCGCGGGCAATCACCGGATCGAGCGCAAACAGCAGCACACCGGAGGTGGGTCGGTCGAGGCGATGCACCGGATAGACATGGCGACCACCGATCAGATCCCGGGTCATCTGCATGGCAAAACGGGTCTCGCCCTTGTCGAGCCAGCTGCGGTGCACCAGCAGACCGGACGGCTTGTTGACCGCCACCAGCCACTCATCCTGATAGAGCAGGGTCAGCTTCAGGTCACTCTCTTCTCGAGTTTGCGCAGGCATCATTGTTCGATCACTTTGCCGGAAAGCAGCAGATCGAAGCGGGCGATCAGGCGCAGCAGCGCTTCTGCCTCGGCCAGATCCTCTTTGTAGACTTCGCTGGCCATGGGATAGAGGGAGACGCTGGTGGGCAGCGGAGCCTGCAACATCACCAACTGCTCCATGCGCGGGATCAGCACGAACTGCAGCCACTGATCAAAGCTCAGGGTATCGACACAAAAAGGCAAGGTGCTTGCCAGGGCTTCGTCACCGGGATGGTCAGCTTGCCAGCGCTCGAGGCGCTGCAACTCGGCGGTGAGTTCCCCCAACAGGCCAGCTACCAGCAAATATTGATTCATCTCGCTCTCTTCCTCATAACCACAAATTGATCCGCCGACCCGACAGGGTCAGCCAGGATGCCGATACATTCAGTCGCACAGCTCCGGCGGTTCAGCCGGGTCAACGACATACACAGCAACCAGCGCGGCCTGCCGCCGTTAAAAAAGGGCGATACTATACACCTCCCCCCGCATGGCTGCCATGTTGATCTCTGCCGCAACGCGCGTCTGCTGCCACTGGCTATCCTCGGCAAGGGCCTTATAATCGGCCCGCATCACCATTAGCCGGATCTCACCATGTCTGTGACGCCTACTGCCATCAATACCTTGACCGAATTTCTGACTCAGGCTGGCACCCAGTTCCAGCTGTTTGACATGGGCCGCCAGGTGCGGCCACTGGCAAGCGATACCTTTGTCCGCATCGAACAGCAGCAGGAGCCCTACCCCTGGCCGCTGCAACAGCATGCCTGGCTCGGTGTGCACTTCTTCCAGCCGAGCGAGTCTCGCCACTACCTCTGGTTCCTCAAGTTCGCCCTTGATGAGCGCGGTCTGCTGATGTCAAATGGCCCCAAACTGTTCATGGATCAGGTGGTGGAGACCCTGGGCTACAAGCTCACCGGCGATCTGGACGAGGAAAAAGCCCAGCGCTTGGCCGACAATCCCTACACCTTCCGCCCGGCGGAGGCAAAAATGGCCAGTCTGCACGCCAAGCTGGCGCGCCAGCTGGAACAGGCCCCTTCCGCCTATTACGATGCCCTCTGCCACTATCTGGCCGCCCCCAACGACACCGGTTGGCAGACGCTGGGGCTGCAGGGCTTTGCCGATCTGGCGGAGCGGCTGCATGATGAGCGCAATCTGGCGCTGATCTGCAAGGCGCTGCCCAAACTGCCGCAAGAGCCGCTCTATGCCCTCTGCCAGAGCCTTGAAAACGCCCCGCTGCCGCCGGCAGTACAAGGCGCCCTGCTTGAGCGGATCGGCAAGGAGCAGGAGTGCGCCGCCCCCAACCCTGAGACCCTGGCCTACCTCTGCCGCGCCATGGCCTCCTGCCCCGGCAGCACGCTGCGCACCAACAAGCTGCTGACCCTGCTGCAAACCCAGCCGAGCCCTGCGCTGCTGCTCGCCATCGCCGGCCGGCTCTGGCCCGATCTGAAAGATGCCAATCTGCTCAGCCACTATCTGGAACAACTGGCGCTACAACCGACCCAGTTCTTCAATCAGGTTTTTGCCGAGTTGGTCACTTTACCGGCCCTGCGCAATGATATGCTGGCCAGACTGCGCGACCCCGACCGCAGCGATGCGCTGGGCAAGGCCATCGGCCGTCTGTTTGCCTCGACCTGATCCCTCGCCTCCCCTCACGCCACGAGGCAACGCGGCGGGAAATAGAAAAGGAGATCGGGAGTGCCGAGCAGGACTCCCGGTTATCGACATCACGATAAGGAAGCCCGCCTATGGGAGAGATGCTCGGAATTTTGTTGCTGATTGCCGTAGCCGGCCTGTTCTGGCTGCAACGCCAACAGGCAGAAGTGGCCTGGCAATACATGCGCCGCTACTGCCAGCACCATGATCTGCAACTGCTGTCACTGGCTCGCCATCGGCGGGAGCTGGCACATAATCCCCTGCGGCTGCTGACCCACTATCAGTTTGAATTCTCCAGCGATGGCGAGAGCCACTATCAGGGCACCCTCAAGATGCAGGGGCTGCACGTCGTGGGCGTTGATCTGCCACCCCATCGAATCCCCTCAGCCTGATCCCCAATCTCGTCTCTGCGCCCGATGGCTGTGCCTGTCTATAATCTCAGGGATTAAACAAAGGGAGAGACGAGATGGAACCCCTTGTCCACGATCTGCCAGCCCTGTTTGCCCAGCTCGGGATGGCCAACGACGAGCTGAGCCTGCACCGCTTTGTGCACGACCATCACCTCGACAATGAGACCCTGCTGCCGGAGGCCGGTTTCTGGAACGCCGCCCAGGCCAGCTTCCTGCGCGATGCCCTGTGGAACGACTCCGACTGGTGCGAGGCAATCGACCAGCTCGATGTGATGCTGCGCCAGCCCCGCTAAGCCGCCCGCCCCTTTCCTCCCCTGCTGGCTTTGGTTAAGATCCCGCCCCGATATCGTTCCCTCCTTCTCACCCAGAGCATGCTTATGTCCGCCCACGAGATCATCCGAATTGCCAACGAGCTGGCCGCCAAGGGCCTGACACCCACCACTGCCATGATCAAGGCCCGCCTCACCCAGCCTGTGCCGATGGCCGAGCTGCTGAAAGTGCTGAGCCAGTGGAAGCAGCAGCCCGTCGCGACCGCCGAGAGCGAGATCCAGCAAGAGGCATCCCCCCAGTCAGCGCCGGAGCTCACCCTGCAGCAATTCGCCGAACAGCTCGCACGCATCGAACAGAAGGTGGATCGCCTGACCGACCTGCTCCTCCAGCAGGGGCAAGGCTGAACCATGTATATCGTCGAACTCTGCTTTGAGTGTTACCGCGATACCTCCCTTGGCGAAGCCGAGCGGGCCATCGTCAACTACCTCGACATGCTGCGTTATCAGGGCCAGATCCTCGGGCGGGAGTTCCCCACCAGCATGCATGAGGGCTATTTCGTCAGTCGGGTGGTCTGCCCGGAGCAGGATAGCCTGCACCCCGACAACCAGAGCGAGCAAGTCAAACTGGCCGAACAGCAGCTCAATCAGGCCGGGCTGCTGGCGCCCAAACTCCAGCTGCAGGGGGCGGATCTGCTCTCCGACAGCACAGATCCTTGCGGCCAGCAGGGCGAGCGGCCGAGCTGGATGCTGCTCTACACCAGCTTCCTGCACACCTGCTCGCCGCTGCGCTGTGGCGACCACTTCGCCCCGATTCCGCTCTACCAACTGCCCGCTGTCGCCAACGGCGATCAGAAGCAGATCATCAAGTGGCAGGAGGATTGGGAGGCGTGCGATCAGTTGCAGATGAACGGCTCCATCGCCGAACATGCGGCGCTGCACGAAATCGGCGAAGTGGGCAGCCGCCTCTACCGGCGCGGCAGCGATCTGGCCAAACGGCTGGAAGTGCTGAGCGGCATCCCCACCTACTACTACCTCTACCGGGTGGGCGGGCTGAGCGCGGCCGAGGAGAAGGCGCGCCGCTGCCCCAGCTGTGGCGGTGAGTGGGCGCTGGCAGAGCCGCTGCACGAGATCTTCGACTTCAAGTGCGACAGCTGCCGTCTGGTCTCCAACCTCTCCTGGGATTTCAAGGATTAAGCGCGTTCCCTGTACGCGATGCCATAAAAAAGAGCCTTGCCGCATGGCAAGGCTCTTTTCGTTCCGATGGGTAACCTTGGCTCGAAGCGACGCTATTGCGGCAACGTCTCCAACCGTTCAAGAAACGCCGGCAAGGAGGGAGCCAGCGTCAGACGGCGACCAGAATCGAGCCACTCCAGCCACACCTGACCACTCTCGTTATCAAGGGAGATGAGCGTCATCTCGTTGCGGGTGGTGGCAATAAAGATGGAGGGGGTTCGTTTTAGCTTGCGCAGCATCAGCAGGTGGCCGATGAGGTTCTCCCTGAGCAGGTCGAGATCCGCGTCGTTCCATGGCAGGATCAATTCAAGGCGCAACCCCTTGAAAAGGCAGGGGATGGGGCGACTGAACCAGTGCCCGAACAGGGCGATAGCGCCGGGATGAATTGTCAGCTCAAGGGCATCGGCCATGGCTGTAAAATCGGCGGGCTCGGGGCGATGGTGAGGACGCCAGGCCACCCGACCATCGGCGGGCTCACCAAGCTGGCAGGGGGAACGCCAGTCCGCCTCCCACTCGCACAGGGGCAGGCCTCGTCTGGCCTCGCCATCCCGTTGCCAGCGGGCAAAAAAGTGCTCCAGGGCAGACAAAACTTGATCCGACATCGAAAATCCCCACAATTGCTGGCAAAGTCCGCTATTGCACCACCAAACCCGGTAACAGACAAGGTTGCCAGCCGACCTAGTGACCCGAGAAACAGAACCCGGGATACAGAGAGGCCGACGCCCAAGCCAGACGGCTGCAACCATCCGGCCCTGCAATGGCCCGTTTCATTCCACTCATCATGAGCACATTACGTGAGCAACCCTGTGAGCAAACAAGATAGATACGCCGGGGCCAGCGCCCTGACCGGCCTGAGTCTGGGCCAGCAATCCGATTACATTAGCCAGTACACCCCCTCCCTGCTGCAGCCGGTTCCACGTAGCCTGAACCGGGATGATCTCCAGCTGGGCGATGATCTGCCCTTTAGCGGTTGCGATGTCTGGACCCTCTATGAGCTCTCCTGGCTCAATACCAAGGGCAAGCCGATGGTGGCGGTGGGTGAAGTGGCCATTCCGGCCACCAGTGCGAACCTGATCGAATCCAAATCCTTCAAGCTCTACCTCAACTCCTTCAACCAGACCCGTTGCGACTCTATCGAGGCAGTCGCCGCCATGCTGACCAAGGATCTGAGTGCCTGTGCGGGCGAGACCGTCAAGGTGACCCTGTACCCCCTCGACAAGGCGCCGCACCAGATTGCCCAGCTGCCTGGCGAGTGCATCGATGAGCAGGATATCGAGGTAGACAATTACGAGTTTGATGCGTCCTTGCTGCAAGGGGCAGCCGGTAGCGAGCTGGTCGAGGAGACCCTGCACAGCCACCTGCTCAAATCCAACTGTCTGGTCACCAGCCAACCCGACTGGGGCTCTGTGGTGATCCGCTACAAGGGGCCGAAACTCGATCGGGAGAAGCTGCTGCGCTACCTCATCTCGTTTCGCCAGCACAACGAGTTCCACGAGCAGTGCATCGAGCGGTTCTTTATCGACCTCAAGCACTATTGCCAGCCTGAGCAGTTGACCGTCTATGCCCGCTATACCCGCCGCGGCGGCCTCGACATCAACCCGTTCCGCTCCGATTTCGAAGCCGTGCCCGCTAACCTGCGTCTGATCCGCCAATAAAGTCGAGTTGCGACAGAGAGGGCAGTCGCACTGCCCTCCATGACGGGCAAAAAGGTTTCAATCGATGCTTTACGCAGCTGGGATAAGGGGGCTGGATAATAAAATCCAGACGAAACCCACTTGCCGGCCACCAGCAAACCACAGTAAACGCTGGACTCGCAGGGGGGGGCTTGGATAACATGCCAACACCTCTGCGCCGTCCTTAATCCAATGAATCAACTGTTTTTTCTGGCCATGATGATGTCCTCCCTGTCAGCTCCGAATCTGGATCTGGACAAGGAGCAACTCTCAATCGATCTGCAACAAGCGCAATCGATGGTACTGACCGATCCTGCCAGATGCGTCCAGATCACCACCGCCTTCCTGACGCGCGCAGCCAATAATCCCCAGCAAATCATCAGCAATCGCCAGGAGTTCGGTTATCGCGAACCCATCCTGAGTTACAGCACGGCGGCCCAGACCATAGGCGCCCATCTGCTCAAAGGGGAGTGTCTGCTGCAACTGGGTCAATATCAGGCCACCCAGCAAGCGCTCGACAAGGCGATGGCGCTGGCAGACAAAGAGCGGCAACCGGAACTCAAGGCCCACGGCCTCTATCTCAAGATCCGCAGTCAGGCCCTCAAACCGGATAACCAGAGCATCAGCCGTGCCCTGATGGATCAACTGGACGAACAGCTGGCCGTCCCCACGCTCAAGCAGAGCCAGCTGCAGATTTATGGCCGCCTGCAACGCACCAGCTACGACATCGAGAACCAGCACTTCGATGATGCCAAGGCCCACTTGGCAGATGCGCGGATCTGGGCCGCCAAGACCCCCAATCCTCTCGCCAGTGCCTGGGTCAGCGCCATCAGCGGCGATCTTTATCGCGCGCTGCAGCAGCCGCAACTAGCGCTGGGGGAATATATCGATGCCCAGCAACAGGCCAAAAGCCTCAATGACCCACTCTTTCTCGGCCTGCTGTCGAACCAGATAGTCAAACTCTACCAGCAGGAGCAGGAGCCCCAGAAAGCGCTGCAGTATGCCAATGAGGCGGCCAACTACTTCCACTCCATCGGCAACCCTTCCCTGCTGTGCGACTCCCTGATGGTGCTGGCGCGACTCAATCGCGAGCAGGGCGACCTCAATATGGCGCTGGTCTACTTCTTTAACGCGCTGGATCTGCTCGATGAAGGGAGCAACCGACCGCAAGCCTCCCTGCTCAAATACGAAATCGGCAAAACCTACCTGCAAAGCGGCAACCTCTCGCTGGCCAGCAACTACCTCAATGCGGCCCGCCAGTCCCACGAGCTGAGCGATGCCAAAGAGCCGCTGATCGATACCCTGCTGCTGCTCGGCGAGCTCTATCTGAAGAAACAGGAGGCCGCCATCGCCATCCTGCAGTTGGAGAACGCCCGCGCGCTGGCCAATCAGCTCGGCGATACCCGCCGTCAGTACGAGGTATTCCGCCTGTTGTCGCTGGCCTATGAGCAGAAGGGGTATCTGCGTCAGGCTCTCGACAGCTACAAGCGCTTCCACCGTCTTGGCGAGGAGGTGCGCCAGCAGGAGCAGGCAATGGAGCAGGCGGCGATCCGTGACAACTATGTCCAGGTCGAGCGGGTGCAACATATCAAGGAGCTGGAGCAGCGGCTTAACAACAGCCAGCATCAGCAGGAGCGCTATCTCTGGTCGAGCATCACCACCAGCCTGCTGCTGGCGCTCTTTATCTACCTCTTCTTCACCCTCTGGCTCAAGCTGCGTACTGCCCGCCTGCAACTGAAACGGACCAATGAGGCCCTGCTGATCGAGCCACGCTCGGGGCTGGCCAACTGGCAGCGGCTAATGAACCGCTGGCCGAGGGAGATGGCAAAGCGCCAGCTGAAATCGGATCGCTGGTACCTCAGCGAACAGCCCTCCAGCGAGTTCGATGACAAGCTGCACTATCTGCTGTTCCGGGTGCCTTTCCTAGTCAATACGCTGGAGCGCCACGGCTATCAGGCCAGCAGAGAAATCGAGCAGGCCTTCGGTGCCTATATGGACACCCTGACCCCGCAAGATGGCCGTATCTATGACTTGCGTGAAGGACACATGCTCTATGTAGTGCCACAGCGCCACGTCACCAACCTGCATCAACTGGCGGGAGACCTGCTGACCGCCATCGCCGCCTTCCCTTGCAACTATCCGCTGGATCGCCAGATCAGCCTCGGGATTGTCAGTCACCCCTTCCTGCCGAAAGCGGCGACCGCGCTCGATCACAATGGCCTGTTTGACCTCTGCTATCTCGCCCTGTCGGGAGCCATTCAGCTCAGTGAAAAATGCCAGCAAAACGCCTGGTTGGAGCTGGCTGCGATCGATTGCCAACAAGCGGCATTTTTTAATGGAGATGTGTGGCAATGCGGCCTGATGGCAATTGACAAGGGACTGGTAAAAGTCAATTCTTCTCATGAAAAGCAATGGGTTAATTGGCCCAGCCTTGCAAGGAAGCCGGCAGCCGATAACCACTAGGAAATAATGTAGATAACAGGCGAGGATCGAAACCAGGTTCGACCACTGTTGCTATCCAACACCAAAAACAATAATGACAACAGGGCGACCTGATAATGAATGACATCGCTGCCGTAGCAGGACAATTGGCAAGACTCAGGGAATCCCTTCAGCAGAAACAGCTGGAACTCGACGGCGTACTGTCGTTTTCCGATGCAGAGCGTGCCCGTGGTATCCAGTTTATCAACAAGTTGATGCTCTCCTGCCGTGGCTTCGACCGCGAGCTGGACAATCGCTTCGCCAAGCTCAAGCAGAAACTGGATAACAATCCCGCATTTACCGCGCTAGACGAGGATCTGCTGGCCATTGAAAAACTGCTGCAGCAGCACAGCAATGCGCTGGAAGAGTCGCTCACCCTGACCCAGACCGCCATCGAACTTGGTTCCAAACAGCTGAAAAACATCAAGGGCTTCCCGGAAGAGACCCGCAAGTCCCTCAAGGAGTTTCTGGCAAGTCCCGCCGGTTACGGCATTGCCGATCACCAGAAGAAGGTGATCAAGCTGCTGGAGTTCTACCAGCAGGCGATCAAGATCCAGCTGCTGCCAAGTCAGCCGCTGTTGGCACCGTCAGGTGCAACTCAACAAGAAAGCGATACTGCCAGCAACGATGGCCAGCCCGATGTCGACCCGTTTGATCTAAAGGATCACGCTCGCATCGCCGATGAGCTGCAGCGGCTTATCACCGAACTCGACTTTGCCGGCGCCATCGGCGAGAGCCTGAGCGACATTCGTCGCCAACTGCTGATCGGGATCAACCCTGCCCTGCTGGCGGAAACCTGCCTGCAGGTGATCGAGCTCATCATCGAGGGCACCCGTGAGGAACGCAAAGCCTCCCGCGCCTTTCTCAGCTCCCTCAACGAGAGCCTCTCCGCGGTACATGTAGGCTTTACCGAATCCCTCGATGAGGGGCGTGCGCTGCAAAACGAAACCCGCGAGACCCGCGAGGCGCTGGTCAACGAGTTGCAGGCGATCGATCACTCCCTGGCCAGCCATAACTCCATCGATGCGCTCAAGCGCGCCATCTCCGGCCATATGGGCGCCATCAACCTGCTGCTGCAAGAGCGTGACAGCACGGCGGCGCGGGAGCGTCACCTGCTCACCCGCCTCTCCACCATGGAGTCCAAGCTGCGCTTGATGAAGGAGGAGACCGCCGAGTACAAGAAGCGGCTGACCATTCAAAAACACAAGCTGTTCCTCGACAGCCTGACCCAGGTACACAACCGGGCCGCCCTCGATGAACGGCTGGAGCAGGAGTACAAACGTTGGCTTCGTTACCGCACTCCGCTCTGCATGGCGATCATCGACATCGATCACTTCAAGAATATCAATGACAACTACGGCCATATGGCGGGTGACAAGGCACTGAAAGTGGTCGCCAAGGCGCTGCAGAGCGCGCTGCGTGACACCGACTTCATCGCCCGTTTTGGTGGAGAAGAGTTCGTGGTGTTGCTGCCCAATATCAACCCGGACAAGTTCCAGAAGCCGCTGGAGACCCTGCGCCAGACCATCAAGAGCATCCCGTTCCGTTTTCGCGATGCCAAGGTGGAGATCACCATCTCCATCGGTGCAACCCTGTTCAAGGATGGGGACAACCCGTCAGATGTATTTGAACGGGCGGACAAGGCGCTCTACCACTCCAAGCACACCGGTCGGGATCAAGTGACACTGGCCTGACAAGCGGCTAAAAAAACAGCGAACAGTCGTCGCCCTATTTCCCTCCACCCTCTGTTACCACTACTATCGATCTCAGGGGATGCAACATAGCGTCCCCTTTTCTCCCCAGGGAAAAACACAACGATAACAAGTGAGTAAAGGGGAACCTATGATTACGCACATCAATCCCGTCGGCAGCATGGATTTGCTGTCACAGCTTGAGGTGGATCGCCTCAAGCAGACTGCCTCCAGCGATATCTATCAACTGTTTCGCAACTGCTCGCTGGCAGTGCTCAATTCTGGTAGCCATACCGACAGCTCCAAGGAAATACTGGAGCGCTTCAAATCGTTCGATATTCATGTGATCCGGCGCGAGCGCGGGGTCAAGCTGGAACTGTTCAATGCCCCCGAGCACGCCTTTGTCGATGGCGAGATCATTCGCGGCATTCAGGAGCACCTCTTCTCGGTGCTGCGCGACATTCTCTATGTCTCCAATCAGCTCGAGTCCAACCGCCAGGTCAATCTGACCAACTCCACTCATATCTCCAACGTGGTGTTCGCCATTCTGCGCAACGCCAAGGTGATCCTGCCCGGCGCCGATCCCAACCTGATCGTCTGCTGGGGTGGCCACTCCATCAACGAGATCGAGTACCAGTACACCCGCGCCGTGGGCAGCGAGCTGGGCTTGCGTGAGCTGAACATCTGTACCGGCTGTGGCCCTGGCGCCATGGAGGGCCCGATGAAGGGGGCCGCCGTCGGCCATGCCAAACAGCGGGTGCGCAACGGCCGCTACATCGGCCTCACGGAGCCTTCCATCATTGCGGCCGAACCGCCCAACCCCATCGTCAACGAGCTGGTGATCCTGCCGGATATCGAGAAACGGCTGGAAGCCTTCGTGCGTCTGGGCCATGGCATCATCATCTTCCCGGGCGGGGTCGGCACCGCCGAAGAGCTGCTCTATCTGCTCGGCATCATGATGCATCCGGCCAACGAGCGGCAGCCGATGCCCATCATCCTGACCGGCCCGAAAGAGAGTGCCGACTATTTCCGAGCCATCGACGACTTCATCAAGGCAACCCTCGGTGAACCGGCGACCAAGCTCTACCGGATCATTGTCGGCGACGCGCCGGAAGTGGCCCGGGTGATGAAAGAGGCGATGCCGAAAATCCGCGAATACCGCAAATCGGTCGGTGATGCCTACTCCTTCAACTGGTCCCTCAAGATTGAGCCGGAGTTCCAGCTCCCCTTCGAACCGGATCACGCCAACATGGCCAGTCTGGATCTGCACCGCAACCAGCCGCCCCAGCTGCTGGCAGCCAACCTGCGTCGCGCCTTCTCCGGCATCGTCGCGGGCAACGTGAAAGAGGGCGGCATTCGCGCCATCGAGAAGAAGGGCCCCTTCAAGCTGCACGGCGACAAGGAGCTGATGCACCTGATGGACAAGCTGCTGGAAAGCTTCGTCAAACAGCAGCGGATGAAGCTGCCGGGCAGTCAGTATGTGCCTTGCTACGAAATCGTACGCTGACGGGTACAGCAGGTAAATCGAGGGGCGCAATGCGCCCCTCTCTTTTGCCACTCAGCTGCCAACGGCCATCAATCCCCCATCAGGCCCGCGGGTTTGTTACAATGGGGCGTTCCGACTGCCAAGAGCGCCCCATGTCAAATCCAAGGCCACACCTGCTTATCATCGATGCCCTCAACCTCATCCGCCGTCTGCATGCGGTGCAATCACAGCAGGCACTGACTCCTGCCCAGGCGCTGGTCGCCACCCGCGCTAACCTCGTCAATACCTGCCGCAAGTTGCTGGCCAATAGCGAACCAACCCATGTCATCGCGGTTTTCGACGGGGAGGTGCATAGCTGGCGCAAGGAGATCTATCCGGCCTACAAGGAGGGACGCACACCCATGACACCGGAGCTGCGCGAAGGGCTGGGTACACTGCAGGATGCCTTCTGGGAGTGCGGCATCGACGCCCTGCTTTCAGAAACCGACGAGGCCGACGATCTCATCGCCACCCTTGCCTGTGGCATTGCCCAACACGGGGCAAGAGCTACCATCATCTCCACCGACAAGGGGTTCTGCCAACTTATCTGCCCGCAGATCCAGATCCGAGACTACTTCAACAAGCGCTGGTTGGATGCCGCCTTCGTCCAGCAGCAATATGGGGTAGCCCCTGCTCAGCTGGTCGACTTCTGGGCCCTGACCGGTATCAGCGGTTCCAATATCAAGGGGGTTCCGGGGATCGGCCCCAAGACCACCACCCAGCTGTTGCAGCAATATGGCAATCTGGCGTCCATGCTCGAAGCCTGCCAGCAAGGGGACGCCGCCAAGCCACTGCTCAAGCTGCGCCAGCATCAGGATGAGGCCCTGCTGGCCCAGCGGCTGGTGCGCTTGCAGCAGGATATTCCGCTGGGATTCAACCTGCGGGACATCCGCTACCCGCCCCAGCCAGACTAAAGTGCCGAACAAAAATGCAGGCAAGGGCGTGAACCATGACGAGACTCACCCTCGCTGTTGATAAAAGTGAGTAGAATGTAAAGGAATGTGGTTGGTTTGCTGAGTAAATGCTATAAAGCAGCCCCATCCTCCCCTATACCCTGGAAGTGGAACCCTCTCATGTCCAAAAGAAAAATTACCGTGATCCCCGGCGACGGCATCGGCCCCAGCATCATTGAATCAGCCATCCAGATCCTGACCCATGCGGGCTGTGACTTTGAGTACGAATACGCTGATGCGGGTCTGGTTGCCCTCGAGAAGCATGGCGAGCTGCTGCCCCAGGCTACCCTGGATCTGATTGAGAAGAACAAGGTGAGCCTGAAAGGGCCATTGACCACCCCGGTCGGCGGCGGTTTTACCTCCATCAACGTCTCCCTGCGCAAGAAATTCAACCTCTACGCCAACGTGCGTCCGGTCATCTCCTTCAAGGGCACCAGAAGCCGTTACGACAACATCGACATCATCACAGTGCGTGAAAACACCGAAGGGATGTACTCGGGAGCAGGTCAGAAGCGCAGCGATGACAACAAGAGTGCCGAGGCGATGAGCATCATCACCCGCGAAGGGGCCGAGCGCATCGTCAAGTTCGCCTTCGAGCTGGCCCGTCAGGAAGGGCGCAAGAAGGTCACCATCATCCACAAGGCGAACATCCTCAAGTCGACCTCCGGCCTGTTCCTCGAAGTGGCACGTGAAATCGCCAGCCACTACCCAGATATCCAGAGCGAAGAGATGATCGTCGATGCCGCCTGCATGAACCTGGTGATGTACCCGGAGCGTTTCGATGTCATGGTCACCACCAACCTGTTCGGCGATATCCTTTCGGATCTTTGCGCCGGTCTGGTTGGCGGCCTTGGTATGGCGCCCGGCGCCAACATCGGCGATGGCGCCGCCATCTTCGAAGCGGTGCACGGCTCGGCACCGGATATCGCAGGCAAGAATATCGCCAACCCGACCTCGGTGATCCTAGCCTCCATCCAGATGCTGGAGTACCTCGGCATGCAGGATAAAGCAGAGCGGATCCGCGAAGCAGTACGAGCCACCATCGAATCCGGTGATCGGGTCACCCGCGATCTGGGTGGCACGGCTTCCACCAGCGAATTCACCCAGGCCATCATCGATCGTCTGTGAGTTAATTCATTGATTTTAAAAGGGAGCTTCTGCTCCCTTTTTTATATTTCCGAATCCTTTGCCACTCCCCGAACAGCAACTATGTTCAATAGAGAAGAAGAACAGGGAGTGTTTTTCATGAAGGGATACGGGTGCTATCTGGTTTCGGGTCTGATGCTGGTTTGTGGTACTGCCAGTGCTTTCGAGCAGGATCAACAGACCCAAACCGCCAAACTGCCACAGCAGGAAAAACGGACTGCCACCGAGGTATGGCGCTCGAGCCTGAATACCAACGACCTGCTCAAGGCACCCAAACCCCTGTCGTTTGGTATTGAAGTCTCCACCGACAACTTTGGTAATCAAAAGATCACCTCCTACCCGCAGCTTAATCTAACCCCGGAAAAGAGCGTCAGTCTGTCGGTTGAACGCTTCAGACCCAAGGTCAAGTTCAAGGCTGGCGGAATGAACACCGCCCTCAGGCTGAGAGGAGATGGGATAAAGATGCAATTCAATCCGGTCGACAAAACCATCCCGCTGCAGATAGAGATCAAGGTGACCGACGACGAATCCTCCCTGCGCCTCGATTACCGTTTCTGATATTTTCCGGCAGCCGAATAGCAAAAGGCCGACAGGTTTCCCTGTCGGCCTTGGTATTTATCGTACGGGCAGAACTGCTACATCACGCCTTGGGCTCGAGTTTGGAGACCCAGTACTTGTTGTAAACATGCACGGTGATCTCTTCTCGATCGTGATAGAGCTGCTTGGCCTGGATCACGAACGCGTTGTCGATCTCCTTGAGCATCTCGCGCAGCACCTCGATATTGTGCACCGACTCGGCATAACGCTTCTTCATCGGCAGCTTGAGGTTGAACATCGCCTCCTGGCAGTCACCCTCACGGAACCAGTCCGCAATCATGTGAACGACCCGCGCCGGTTTATCGACCATGTCGCACACCAGCCAGTAGGTGTTCTTCTTGCTCGGACGCCAGACGAAACCGTCATCCCGGATATGCTTGACCTGACCGGTATCCATCAGGGATTGGGCCATCATACCGTTGTCGACCGCCGTCACCATCATGCCACGGCGCACCAACTGATAGGTCCAGCCACCCGGGCAGGCGCCCAGATCCACCGCCTTCATGCCTGAACAGAGACGCACATCCCACTCTTCCCGCGGCACGAACACATAAAACGCCTCCTCCAGCTTGAGGCTGGAGCGGCTCGGTGCATCGGCCGGGAAGCGCAGGCGCGGGATCCCCATGTGGAATCCGGAGTTGTTGAACGAGTAGGAGTAACCCAGCAACACGTGATCATTGGCCATGAAGAAGGCGTGGAACACCGGACGGTTTGGCGTCTCCTTCTTGGTCAGGATCTCGTTGCTGCGCAGCGCCTGACGAAGCGGCACGGTGAACTTGCGGCAGAAGGCCGACAGCTCTTTCGCTTCGTTGGTATCCGCGGTTTCGACCCGCAGATCGCCGCAAATGGTGTAGTCACTCACCGCCTCAAGGATCGGGGAGATCCTGTCCGCGACATCCAGATCCTTCAGCTCATGGGTGACCACCAGCATCTGGCGGATGAAGATGAGCTCCCGGAACGGCAGCTTGCGAGCCAGCAGGTCCGCCTGCTCCTCGTCATACAGTTCGAAGATCACATAACCGCTGTCGTCCTTGACCCGGGCGAAACCGTAGCACTGCATGTTACCGGCACGCTCGGTGATCTCTGCTGCCGCCTCTTTCTCAAAACCGGGGCGGCAATAAAGCAGCAGATTATTCATTTTTTCCTCCAAGACGACAGCCAGCCCAGATCAGGGCCGCCCATCCCAACATAAAACAGAGGCCACCGGCCGGAGTAATCAACCCCAGCCCCTTGCTGCCAAGCAGCACCATGGCGTAAATACTGCCGGAGAATCCGATGATCCCCAGCACAAAAGCGGTGCCAGCCAGGTGGATCACCCTGCTGCGCACACCACACCAGCCCAGAACCAGCAGGGCCAATGCGTGAAAAAACTGATATTGCACGGCGGTATTGAACGCCGCCAGACGCTCGGGCGTAATGCCGGTCGCCGCCAATCCATGGGCGCCATAAGCCCCCAGCATGGTGGCCGTCAACCCGAAGAGACCGGCCAGTATCAGCCAATGTCGATGGATCTGCATCCTCACTCTCCCTCTCTCATCGAGGCTGGCAATAAAGCCAACCCTCTCGTGCTATCCATGCCGGGCCACAAAATGGCTGATGGCCGCCGCTGCATGCTGCATATTATCCTGCTCACTCACGCCACTGGCTTTTCGCGGTTTGAAACCATGATCACCATCGGTCAACCAATGGACCGATACGGCGGGTGAGAAGGGGAAATCGGCCAGTTCGGCGCGACTACCGAAGGTATCGCGCTCCCCCTGCAACAGCAGGGTTGGCACTGCAATATGCTTGAGTACCTCGCCTCGCCAGCTGTCGGGCTTGGCCGGAGGGTGGAAAGGATACCCGAGAATGAGCAATCCTGCAGCATTCATCTCACCCTCGCCTTCACGATAGAGTTCCGCCGCCATCCGCCCGCCCATCGACTTGCCCGCCAGAAACAGCCGTGGATGGGCAAACTCGCGGATCATATCGCGCCAATGAGCGAGCAGCACAGGCGCTCTGTCCGGCGGGCGGCGCTTGCCATCCTGTGCACGCCTTGTCATGTAGGGAAAGTTGAAGCGCACCACTTCGATGTCGGGGCCAGCCAGCAGGCGTGACAACTCGGCAAGAAAAGCATGATCCATCCCTGCACCCGCACCGTGGGCCAGCAAAATGCGAACGGGGGCATCAATTGCCCCCTCGCGGATCACATCAGGCATCGGCGAGCCTTGCCCTGCGACGCGCCTCTTCCTGCTCCACCAGCTCCAGCATCCAGTCGCGGAAGGCAACGATCTTGCCCTGATCCGACTGTTGCTCCTGGCACACCAGATAGAAGGCATTTTTGCTCACCAGCACCTGCTCGAACGGGCAGATAAGGCGACCGGCCTCAATCTCGGGTTGTGCCAGCACGCTGTGGCCGAGCGCCACCCCCTGGCCGTGGATCGCCGCCTGGATCACCATGGTTGAGTGGCTGAAGATGGGCCCCTGATTGACGTTGGGTGCATCGATATCGAGCTGGCGGAACCAGGCCTTCCAGTCGCGGCGGGAGGTATCGTGCAGCAGGGTATGAAGAGTCAAATCTTGCGGCGTACGCAGCGGTTTGGGCCCGGTCAGCAGCAAGGGGGAACAGACCGGGATCAGGTATTCGGTATGCAGCTTGTCCGAGCGCAGACCCGGCCAGTTTCCGCGCCCGTAGTAGATGGCGACATCCACATCGTCGGTGAGCGACCCTTCGTCGAGATCGACCGCCTTGATCCGCACATCGATATCGGGGTGGCGCTCGCTGAACTTGACCAACCGCGGCACCAGCCACTGGATGGCGAAACTCGGCTGCAAACTGACAGTCAACGCCCCCTTGGCACTGCGGGCCAGCAGCTTGTCGGTCGCCTCTGAGATGGAGGCAAAGATGTCCTTGATATCCAGGAAATAGCCCTGCCCCTCTTCGGTCAGCAACAAGGAGCGGTTTTTGCGGCGGAACAGCTTGATGCCAAGATACTCCTCCAGCGCCTTGATCTGGTGACTGATGGCAGCCTGAGTCACAAACAACTCTTCTGCTGCGCGGGTAAAGCTTAAGTGACGAGCCGCTGCTTCAAACGCCTTGAGGGCATTGAGCGGGGGTAAACGACGAGACATGACACCAGCCGACGATGAGTTTTTCTAATGGGGCGCATTATAATTTGTCGGTTGCGGGTCGACCAGTGAATAAACATAATTCGCCCAGCAATCAGTCGTCATATGGCTCACATTTTCTACTACGTGTTGGTTTACATGTGTTTTTAGTGAGTCTTTCGACTGCGATTGTGGTGTTGTGTTTCTTCCTCTGCGGGAAGAGGGGCTCAAATCTCACCGGTTTGACCCAGTCTGTCATCTGAATGTGTTTGGCGCCTCCAGCTGGATGGCGCCTTTTTTCATCCCTTCTATACCTTGAACTGCCCCACCAGCTGCTGCTGCTTGTCCGCCAGCGCAGAGAGCTCGCGACCATTTTCGGCGGATGTCGCTGCCTCGGCCCGGATGGTGTGGCTCACATCGCGAATGTTGCTGACGTTGCGGTTGATCTCGTCCGCCACCCGGCTCTGCTCCTGCGCCGCCCGGGCAATCTGCTCGTTCATCTGATGGATGGTGGAGACCGACTGGATAATTTGCTCCAGCACCTGCACCGAGAGATCCACCTTGGCGAGGGTCTCGTCAGCCTGACCATGACCATCGCGGATAGCCTTGACCACGGCGCCGGTACCGGATTGCAGTTGGCTGATCAGGGTCTGGATCTCGACGATGGCATTCTGGGTGCGACCGGCCAGATTACGCACCTCATCGGCCACCACGGCAAAGCCACGGCCCTGCTCACCGGCCCGCGCCGCTTCAATAGCCGCATTCAGCGCCAGCAAGTTGGTCTGCTCGGCAATTCCCTGGATCACGATAAGAATGTCATTGATGTTGTCGCTGTTGGCGGAGAGTCGCTCCACCACCGGCTGGGCATCGTTGATGATGGTCATCAGCTTGCGCATCGCCTCCTGGGTGTCGGCAACGACATATTTGCCCTCTTGCGCTGCAGCGTCAGTGGTGTTGGCGGCTGCCACCGCCGAGCCGGCATTACCGGAGACCTGCAACGCCGTGGCGCTCAGCTCTTCAAATGCCGTCGCCACCAGATCGATCTCCTGATACTGGGCCTGCATGCCGCTGCTGGTGCGCTCGGCCACTTGCGCGGCTCGCTCGGCACTGTTGCGCGTACCGGAGACGGTATCAATCACCTGACTGATGGTGGATTGCAACTTGTTGAGGAAGCTGTTGAACCACTTGGCCAGCTCGCCGATCTCGTCTTGCCGCTGGATCTCGATACGCTGGGTCAAATCCCCCTCGCCGCTGGCGATATCCTTGAGGCGGGCAACCACGGCGCGGATGGGCGCCACAATCTGGCGTGCCATCAACCAGATAAAACTCAGGGCCACCAGCGAGATCAGCACCCCGATCGACAGTTGCGAGACCACGCTGCGATTGGCCTCACTGGCCAGCTCATCTTGCAGTTGCTGGGCCGAGGCCAGCACTACGGCCCGTGGCAATTCAATGTAGATGCCCCATTTACGGTCGGTGCCACGCATGGATACCGGGACAAAGGTCTGCAACAGGGCGCCGTCGCTGCTCCAGCGAGTCAGCTCCTGCCCCTGACTGAGCCAGCCTTTCAGCTCGCTGGCCAGCCCCTGATACTTCTGATCCAGCCCGCGCCCCATGGTCACATCAAACTCATCGGCTCCCGCCACACGCCCCTCGTGACTGACCAGCAAGATTCTGCCCTTGCCGTCATAGAGCTCCTTGTCCATGGTACTGACCAGGCTCTGCAAAGTGGCCAGCGAGATATCAACCCCGACCATCCCCAGCAAGGTCTCCTGCTCCAGCAGCGGGACCGTCACCGAGGTCATCAATATCTGTTTATCGCCCACATCGTCCAGATAGGGCTCCAGCAGGCAGAGGGCACGGGTGCGAATGCTGCAGCGATACCACTCGTTTTCGATGCCACCAGCCTCGGTCGGGCTCTCATCGGCCAGTACATCCTCATTCTGCACTTCCGGTTCTATCTTGCCGTTGTCATAGGCCCAGTAACTGGAAAAACGACCCTTGTCGTTGGAACCCAGCGCCGTTGAGCCCTGATAGTTGCTGTCTTCCCCATCCAGCTGGTCAGGCTCGAACACCGCATAGACACCAAGCAGATTGGTCGATGAGGCAACGGCATCGTGGAGTTGCTGATTGACGGCGCTGCGCAGCGCCTCCGAATGGACAAAGTTCTCGGCCGCATTCTTGCGCTGGAACAACACGCTCTCCGCCAGCAAACTGGCGCGGAAATAGGCCTCATCGAGATAGCTGGTCACCTTGGCCGCCTGCTCCGAGCCCATCGCCTTCATCCAGTTCTCGGCAGACTGCTGCGCCTCGTGCATGGTGGCTTGCCGCACCTGCTGTTGCATCTTGTTCGCGTTGTAAATCGAAGAGGCAACCAGAGCGGCGGCTGTCACCAACAGACAGCAACCGGCGATCAGGGTAATCCGACCCTGGACAGAAAGAGCGCTCATGCCAATATTCCTACGTCATACAGATATGGATAGATTATCGACTTTATAAACAAAAACTTAACTCCCTCACAGCAAATCCAGCGAGAGTTGATTAACTTCACCCTCTTTTGGCAAACCCACCACCAAGCCCAGCAGGCGAACCGAACGCCCTTGTGCCCGCTGTAGCCCCTCTTTGAGCAGGGGAACGAACAAGGCTGGCTGATAGCCACCCTGACTGCGATAGACGGTGGTCTGGTGGAAGTCGGCAAACTTGAGTTTAATCCCCTGCCCCATCACCTGCTCGGCAGGGCACGCCAGCTGAAATCGCCGCTCAAGCTCCGGCAACAGTTGCTGCAATACCGTCAGGCAGGCGGCTTCGTCACAAACATCGCTCGCCAGGGTGGTCTCCACCCCGATGGTTTTGCGGATCCGGTGCGCCTGCACCGGCTGTTCATCCAGCCCCCAGATCCGGGTCGTCAACATCTCCCCCAGCTTGCCAAAACGGCTGCACAGCTCTTGTGCCGACAAGGCCCGCGCATCCTCACAGGTGTAAAGCCCCTGCGCCTCCAGCCGCTCGGCAGTCTTGCGCCCCACCCCGGGCAGTTTGCCGAGGGGCAACTGGCAGACAAATTCGGCCACTTCGTCGGGACGAATGACAAACAGACCATCAGGCTTGCGCTGCTCCGAGGCAAGCTTGGCGAGAAACTTGTTGGGAGCCACTCCGGCCGAGGCGGTCAATCCCAGTTCGGTGACGATGGCTTGCCGGATCTCTTGCGCCATCAGGGTGGCGCTACCGCCACAGCAACGACTGTGGGTCACGTCGAGGTAAGCCTCGTCCAGCGACAGTGGTTCAACCTGATCGGTATAGCGGAGGAAAATGGACCTGAGCTGACGGGAGATATCCTTGTACACCGCCATTCGCCCAGGGATCAGTACCAACGGCGGGCAGAGTTTTTTCGCCAGTGCGCTCGGCATGGCGGAGCGCACCCCGAATCGGCGCGCCACATAGTTGCAGGTCGAGATGACGCCGCGCCGCTCGGAGGCCCCACCGATGGCGAGCGGCACCTCCCGCAACGCCGGATTGTCCTGCATCTCCACCGCGGCAAAAAAGCAGTCCATGTCGATATGGATGATCTTGCGCATACTACTGTATAAATAAACAGACATGGCACCATCTTACCCCAAGGATAACCCCAGCTCTATCTCTCTCGTTGCGGCTAAAATAGTAGACTCCAAGGAGACCTTTACTACCACAATGACAAGGAGCGTTCGGGATGAAATATCTTTGGTTGGGACTCTGTTTGCTACCGTTGACCGGCATCGGCAAGAACAACCCGACGGCAGAGTGCCGCTGGCTGTACGACCGGATTGAGATACTGGAACAGGCTATCAAGAAAGGAGACAAGCTAGGCACAGAGCAAGAATTGGCACGCTGGAAAACTGAGTACAACAAAAAACAGTGCTCACAGTACGACTACTGAGCCGGACAAGATGGCGTGACCGACAACGGCAGATAACAAGCGGGCCCCGATCAAGATGACCGGGGCCCGTTTTCAAAGCATGGCCAGCTTGATTCTGCAGCAGAGTGCGCTCAAGGCAGCACCATAGGGCCAGCGACAGTGGCCGCCACCTCATCCCCACGCAGCACCCGGACCAGTTCAAGCGCAAACTCGATGGCGCTGCCCGGCCCCTGACTGGTGATAAGGCGATGAGCCTCATCCCTGACGACCCGCTCACGTGACAGCTGCGATGTCGACAGTCGGGGCTGAAAGCCGGGATGACAGGTGACGATGGCACCATCCAGCAGGCCGTGATGTTGCAACACCACCACAGGGGCGGCGCAGATGGCAGCGCGCCAGCGGCCAAGAGCGGCCTGCTCTTTGAGCAGATCGATGGCCAGCGGGGTATCGCGGATCACTTCGCTGCCGGGCAGACCACCGGGTACCACGATGGCTTCAAAGTCCCGACGGGTCAGCTCGTCGATATGACAATCGGCCACCAGCTGCACCCCGCGCGACGCTTTTACCTGCCGAGATCCGGCAGGGCAGCAAGAGGCCAGTACCACCTCGATGCTGGCGCGCACCAGGGTATCGACAATCGCGACCGTCTCTATCTCTTCCGACCCGGGGGCCACCAGCACCAGTACACTCACGCTCGCCTCCTTGCTGCTTGCTGCTTGCTCTGCCATGTAACGGATCAGACGGCCTGACTCTTCTCTTTGATCGCCTGATAGAGACCCTGATTGACCGGTACGGCAATGCCATGCCGGGCAGCCTTGGCCAACAGGAAGCCGGTGATGGCCTCAATTTCGGTCTCGCGTCCCAGTTCCATATCCTGATGCATGGAGGAGTAATTGTCAGCGGTCAGTTCCACCACTGTCATCACCCGGCGTTGCAACTCCTCTGCCGTGGTTGCAACTCCTTCGGCGCACATCACATCCGCCACTTCCACGCAGATCTGCTGCAGGGCATCGGCAAAACGGGGGCCTGCCAGTTCGCCATTTTTCAGCTTGTAGAGAGCCGTCAGGGGATTGATGGCACAGTTGATGGCCAGCTTTTGCCACTGGCGCGTCAATACCTGTTCATCCCAACCAGCCTGACCCAGTGCCAGCGCCAGCTCGTCCGCGAGCGCGGCATGGGCCTTGGCGGCATCGTTGATCGGGCCAAGCCAGGTTTCCCCCTTGCCAGTATGACGGAAGACAAAATGGCCGCACTGCATGGCACCATGACTGGTGACACCGGCAATCACCGGATTGTGCGGGAACATCTCGACCACCTGCTCGGCAATGCCCATCCCGTTGTGGAGCAGCACGATCGGCACGCCGGCATCCAGCTTACCCACCAGCGGCGTCAGTGCGGCAATCACCTGACTGGCCTTGGTCATCACCAGCAGACGCTGGATCTTGCCGGGTTTGCTGACAAATCCGCGCTCGATATTGAGCAGCTGGACATGCCCCTCCAGCGAGGTGAAATCGATCCCCGGATGGAGCGTGGACTTATGATGTTCGCGCAACAAGACACGGGTAGATTGACCACTCAGGGTCAGCAGGGAGGCAAAAACGCCGCCGAGGGCGCCACAACCCAACAGTGACCACTTCGGAGTAACGGGTGGAATAACGGGCTGTCGGGAATTTTTTAATCCGCTTGGCATGGTGTGACTCTGTCAGGGTAAGGGTTGCAATCCTCTCAACCTGTTACCGGGGATAAGTGAAGATGTCGCTGGTGGACACTAACGGGTCCACCCGTCCTGTGCGCAGGGGATTCTAGCAGAGCAACCCCATCAAAATCAGCAAATTTGCCCGTTTTCTGGTAGATTTGCCCCCCGATAACGCAACATGAGGAGCTCCGGCTATGCCGTCATTCGATATTGTCTCTGAAGTCAAAATGAACGAGGTGTTGAACGCAGTCGACAACGCCAATCGTGAACTGGCCACCCGTTTCGATTTTCGTGGGGTAGAAGCCAGCTTCGAGTTGAACAAGGAAGAGGTAAAGCTGGAAGCCGATGCTGATTTCCAGCTCAAGCAGATGGTCGAAATCCTGCGCGGTGCCCTGCTCAAACGCAACATCGAAAACAGCTCCATGGAAGTGGGTGACTCCGTTCACTCCGGCAAACGCTTCCACCTGACCGTCAAGTTCAAACAGGGGATCGAGAAAGAGACCGCCAAGAAGCTGGTCAAGCTGATCAAGGACTCCAAGATCAAGGTACAGGTCGCCATCCAGGGTGATGAAGTACGTGTCACCGGCAAGAAGCGTGATGATCTGCAAGAGACCATGGCACTGGTCCGTGGCGCCGAACTGGGTCAACCGATGCAGTTCCAGAACTTCCGCGACTGATTTATCCACTCAGCCGTGGCGCACTTGATGACTCTCGCCACGCTATCTAAATCGCGGCCATAAAAAAACCGGAGCAAACGCTCCGGTTTTTTTGTACCCCAAGTTTTATTAGAACTTGTAGGTAACAGAGAAGTAGTGACCGAAACCGGTAGTGTTCAGACCACCAAAGGCACCATTGTTGATACCGTAGATTTCGTTGAAGTACTTCAGACCGTAACCAACTGCGTAACGGTCGGAGTGCCAGTAGATACCATGGAAAGTACCCAAACCGTTAGCACTCTGGTTGTTGTCGCCATGGATATCTTTATCAAACAGATAATCCAAGTAGCCCTGATAGGAGACGAAGCTGCCGTTGGAGAAGGTATAGAAAGGCTTGAACCAGTTCATGGAGAACTGATAACCGTTCCAGTCACCCTCTTCGGCCTTGAAGCCACTTTCGGTTGCATGGCGAGCATACAGGTTCATGCCAACTTTACCGAACCAAGGCACCTGTACATCAGCACCCAGACCGATCATGTTCTCCATCATGGAGTCATCAACGTTGTTCAGGGTAGCGATGTAGAGCTCTTGTACCGGGCCGAAGGAGAGATCTTTACCAGTCAGGGCATCCAGAGAAAGACGCGGGGCGAACTTCATGAAGATGTTCTGGCCATTGTGTTTGTCGCTATGGCTGCTTTGGAAAATATCGAACACATCGACATAGCCATACAGATCAAACATACCGGAACGACCACCGAATTCCATTTCCAGGTAGGTGTCGTTGTAGTCGCTGCCCATGTAAGGACGCTGGTCAATGGTATGCATTACGTTGAACTGCATCCATTTGAAATCATTCTTGTGGATATCACCGCTGTAGTCAGCAGCGAAGGCCGGGGTAGCGGCAGCAGCCAGCAGACCGGCAGCGATCAGAGTCTTGGTAAATTTGGCCATTTTATTGGTCTCTTGTGCGTTAGTTGAGGTTTTCCGTAGCCTGCCCACAAGGAGCGAGAGGGATTCTAATCAAATAAAATTGGGGGTGAAACAACTTCTCGGGAACTTTATCCGGAAGTGTGAATCTAATCACCCCCGATTCTACGCAAACGCTTGCTATTTGTCAGCCGTTGAGAGCAACTCACTCCCTTTTCTGGCGACAAGCACAATCAACAACAACACGGGCAAGCCCAATAAACTGGTTCCGACAAAGAAGGCACTGTAGCCAATCTGCTCCACAACCTGCCCGGAAAAACCGGCCAGCAACTTGGGTAGCAGCAACATTACCGAGCTGAACAGGGCGTACTGAGTGGCCGAAAATGCCACATTGGTCAGGCTGGAGAGATAGGTCACGAAGGCTGCGGTAGCGATACCGGCACTGAGGTTATCCAGCGAGATAATCAGGGTCAGCAGTTCCAGGTTGTGACCAACCTGATTGAGCAGGGCAAACAACAGGTTGGTGCTGGCGGTGAGCAGCGCCCCCAAAAACAGAATGCGCAACGTACCGAAGCGCATCACCAGCACGCCCCCCAGCGCCGCCCCCACTAGCGTCATGATGACGCCAAACACCTTGGTAATAGTGGCAACCTCGGTCTTGCTGAACTGCATATCTACATAGAAGCTGTTGGACATCACCCCCATCACCACATCGGCAACCCGATAGCAGGCGATCAGAGCCAGGATCAGCAGCGCCGAGCTGCCATAGCGACGAAAGAAGTCGGCGAACGGACACCAGACGGCCTCATAGGCCCAGGCCCCCGCACTCGCCAGCAAAGCAGGCCACCCTTTTTCCAGGAGCTGTGCCTTGCGTTCGGCCTGTTGTTTGCCCTGCTCGGCCAGATCGATTTCCGGCTCGTGGCAAAACAGCGTGGTGATGACCCCGAGTGACATCAGACCCGCCATCACCAGATAGGTGATCTGCCAGCCACGATAGTCATAGCCACTATTGCTGCCAAACCAGGCTGCCAGCGCCAGCGCACCGGCCCCCGCCATGATCATCGCCAGTCGGTAACCGGTCATGTAAGAAGCAGCCATCGCCGCCTGTAGCCGCTCGGGGGCGGATTCGATGCGATAGGCATCGATAACGATATCCTGCGTGGCCGAGGCAAAGGCCACCAGCAGGGCAAACATCGCCAGCTGGGCCAGCTCGGTCTTGGGATCGCAGAACGCCATGCCGACCAGCGCGGCGGCAATCAGCAACTGGGAGAAGAACATCCAGCTGCGGCGACGCCCCAGCAGCGCGGAGAACAACGGCAGCGGCATGCGATCCACCAGCGGCGACCACAGCCATTTAAAGCCATAGGCGAGCGCCACCCAGCTCATATAGCCGATATCGGTCAGGCTGACATCGGCCTCGCGCAACCAGAATGAGAGGGTACCGAACACCAGTAGCAACGGCAGACCCGATGAAAAACCCATGGCAAAGAGAATAAACACCCGAAATTCGAGATAGACGGCGAGGGACTCTCTCCAGCTTGGTTTGCGGATCATGTTCAACTACCTGACGACTTTGGAAAAGTGCGTCATTTTGGCAGGTTGATGGCAGATAGCCAAGGCGAGCAAAGAGATAGGCAAAAGAGGCCGGATAGAGAAAAGGCCCATCCCGAAGGGGATGAGCCTTGTATTGTGGCCTGACGAGGGCGAGGTGACGAACCGCGTCCGGCGAGAGTTACTTGCCCGCTTTCTTGTCGACTTTCTTGTCTGCCGGAGTTTCAGCCAGCAAGACCACCTTCTTCAGAATGATGGGACTGGTCGGCACATCGTTGGCACGCAAAATGGGGCTGTAACCGGTCTGTACCTGAGCCAGCTTGTCCAGCACCTCCATCCCCTGCACCACCTGACCGAACACGGTATAACCCGCGGCGCCACCGGCGTTGAGGTTATTGTTGTCGACCAGATTGAAGTAGAACTGGCGAGTAGCGCTGTCGACCGCCTGGGTGCGAGCCATAGCGATGGAGCCACGCTTGTTGGGCAGACCGCCACGCGACTCGTTGACCACAGGTTCATAAGTCGGCAGCTGCTGGAACTGCTGGTTGTAGCCCCCACCCTGCACCACGAAATCCTGGATCACCCGGTGGAAGATGCTGCCGTCATAGCTGCCATCAGCCACGTAGCGCAGGAAGTTCTTCACCGTCTGGGGCGCCTGCTTGGACGCCAGCTCCACCACGATATTGCCGTGGTTGGTCTCCATTCTGACTTTCGGGCCTGCGAACGCCAGCGGGGCGATCAGCATGGCCAGCAACCAGAGTTTTTTCATCATCAGACCCCTGCACCGTTCGGTTGACCTTTCAGGTAACCGCGCAGCGCGTCATCCGCCATGATCTGCTGCAGCACGCTACCCAGTTGCAGGTTCAGTGTAGACTCCAGGTCGGCCATGCTTGGCTCGCTCGGGCTCTCCTTGCTGGAGGACATGTTAAACTGCTTGGTCAGACGGTTGCCCTGAAAATCGGCGATCACCTGCAGGCTGACGCGGGATTTGGTGACATAGGTAAAGGTCTTCTCTTCCACATTGACTGCGGCGTTGGAGATCACCAGCGTCAGGTTGGTGGTGCCACTGTTGCCCACTTCGAGACCCTGGCTGCGCAGACCTTCGGCCAGCCGCTCGGCCATCAGCAGGTTGAGCGGACGCTCGCTGTTGACCAGCACAGGGGCTTTCTCTTTATGTTTGATGGAGAAGACGTAGGCAGCCTCACGCTTGTCTACCCCTTCCATGGTGATGCGATTGCCAGAGTAGTATTGCTGGTTGGCGGGGATCACCTGCGGATTGAGCAGCGCCGTCTCCGGCCAATGAGTGGCACACCCGCCCAGCATCAGGGCGGCCAGCAGCAAGAGTGACTTTTTCATCATGGTTTCCTTTGGCTTTAGCGTTTGATGGCTTTCAAAATAACGAATTTGCTGTTCGACGCAACGACTTGTGCGTTGGCAAACAAGCGCTTGAGTTTGTTGTGATAGTCCAGATGACGGTTGCCTACTATCCAGAGTTCACCCCCTTGAGGCAACACCCGGTGCGCATCGCTGAACATCTGCCAGGCGATATGATCGGTGATCGCCTGCAACTGATGGAAAGGAGGGTTGCAGAGGATCCGATCTGCCGAGCCGACCGCCACCCCGTCGAGACAGTTATTGACCATAAAGCGGGCGCGCGGCAGTGCATCGGGCAGATTGTGCTCGACGTTGAGCTGTGCCGAGGCGACCGCCATATAGGATTCATCGATAAAGGTCACCTCCACCTCGCTGTCTTTGGCGAGCAGCGACAGACCCAGCACCCCGTTGCCACAGCCCAGATCGATCACCTTGCGGGCACTGTGGATGGGCAGGTTGTCCAGCATAAAGCGGGCACCGATATCGAGACTGGTGCGCGAGAAGACGTTGGCATGATTGTGGATGAGCATGCCGCTCCCCTCCAGCGGCCAGACAGTCGGGAAGGGGTTGGCCAGCGCGGGACGTTCTGCCTGCGGCTCGCAGTGAATGAGACGCGCCTTTTTCCAGGCCAGCGAGGTACGGGTAGGCCCCAAATACTTCTCGAACAACTTGAGGGTGGAGGTATGAATATCCTTCGCCTTGCCGGCAGCGATAACGCGGGTTGCCGGTGTCACCACCTCCCGCAGCGCCAGCAGTTGCTGCTCCAGCAGTGCCTGATATTTGGAGACCTTGATCACTACCAGCGCAGGGGCATCGGGCAGCGGCGCCAGCGCATCCTGCAAGCGAACCCCGCCTGCATCGAGTCCGTTTTCGGCCAGATTGGCCAGGGTCGCCCGCTCACTGATGTAGGAGTCGGTGACGCAGCAGGGGGAGTGCGGGTGCAGATAGGCGGCCAGCGCGCCAAAACCGTCATTCATGATGATGACGGGGCCCGCCTGCTCGAGGGGAGACTCCGCCAGGGTGTTGATCAGATATTCGTCAGCCGCATCCCAAGCTTGCAGAGTCTCCTGACTCTGGCGCGGATAGCGGTAGAGCGTGAGCTGGCAATGGGGAATGTCGAGAAGGGTTTGCATAGGAAGAGTCCAACCTCGGCTTGATTCGTGTATACCGGCGCCAGGGGCGACGCAAAGTGGCGCTATTCTAGCGAGGAGCAGGAATTTCACCAGTTCGATGCGCATCAAGAGGGCAACTGACGGGTGATTTCCCTCTTACGGGGGCTTATTCCATCCCGCGACTGCCGATAGAATGGCCCGACATTCACTCTGGAAGCCGATCCGATGACCATCCAACAACTGATTGAAGCCAAGCTGACCGCCGCCCTCTCCCCCACCGTGCTGGAGGTGATCAACGAGAGCCACATGCACCGTGTGGAACCGGGATCTGAGAGCCACTTCAAGGTGGTAATCGTCAGCGAGCAATTTGCAGGGCAGCGGCTGCTGGCACGCCATCGTCAGGTCAATTCGGTGCTGGCCGACGAGCTGGCCGGTGCCGTTCATGCACTGGCACTGCATACCTACACAGAGACCGAGTGGCAGGAAAAAGGCCACGCCCCGCGCACCCCGAGCTGCGTTGGCAAACCGTCACTCTCCTGAAACCGGTTGTACCACAGGATTTCCCTCGAGAACCTGCCAACAAAAATTAAACATATTTCCCCCATTGGCCCCGAAAAGGCTACATCCAAGGGGGTATATTTCGGCATCAAGGCTTTTTGCTGATAGTGGAGACAACGGCAAATACCTCCATCGAGGTATCGAAATAAAAAAACCTTTAAAACCACTACTTACAAGGTGTCGGGGGCTTATTCATTGCAGGTTAATTTTGTGATGGCACGGGGATTTTGCCCATTTGGCATGGCAGAAAATGCACCTTAAGTGGTAAACTCAAGCGCTTTTGAGTGAGCCTGCATGTTGAATAATTGTTGAGCCTGCCCACCTGGCGCAACCACAACATCGACTCATTCAACCACCCGTCGTGATGTATTTCTCGGCGCTAACCAACCTCTCCCGTAACGGTAGTGCAAGTAAGTATGATTACAATCAAAAGAGGACTGGACATCCCCGTGCTGGGTGCGCCAGAGCAAGTAATCTACGATGGCCCCGCCATCACCCGTGTTGCGACACTGGGCGAGGAGTTTGTGGGGATGCGACCTACTATGTTCGTCAAAGTAGGTGATCGCGTCATCAAAGGTCAGGATCTTTTTGAAGACAAGAAGAATCCGGGCGTTAAATTCACAGCTCCTGCCACCGGTGTGGTTTCAGAGATCAACCGTGGTGCCAAACGTGTTCTCCAGTCTGTGGTCATCGACCTCGACGGTTCCGATGAACAGGTGACGTTTGAGCATTTTGCCTCTGCCGAGCTGGCCAAGCTCGAGCGCAGCAAGGTGCAAGAGATCCTGGTCGCATCAGGTCAGTGGACTGCGTTGCGTACCCGTCCGTTCAGCAAAGTCCCCGCGGTAGCGTCTGCCCCGCGCGCCATCTTTGTGACTGCAATGGACACCAACCCGCTGGCAGCCGATGCCGAGCTGATTATCAAGGAACAGCCGCAGGCCTTCCTCGATGGTCTGGCCGTATTGACCCGCCTGACCGACGGCGCCGTCTACGTCTGTAAAGGCGAAGGCAGTCTGCCCCACTCTCCGCTGGCTCAGGTCAAGGAAGAGATCTTCGTTGGTCCGCACCCTGCCGGTCTGCCGGGTACCCATATCCACTTCCTGGATCCGGTCAGCAGCACCAAGGTGCAGTGGCACATCAACTATCAGGATGTGATCGCATTCGGCAAGCTGTTCACCACCGGTCAGATCTTCACTGACAAGGTGATCGCGCTGGCTGGCCCGAACGTGCTCAAGCCGCGTCTGCTGCGTACCCGTCTGGGCGCCTGCATCAGCCAGCTCACCAACAATGAGCTGCGTGCCGACGAAAACCGTATCATCTCCGGTTCTATCCTGAGTGGTGCCAAAGCCGAAGGTGTTCACGACTACCTGGGCCGCTACCACAATCAGGTTTGCGTGCTGGGTGAAGGTCGCGAGAAAGAGTTCCTGGGCTGGATCAACCCCAGCGCCAACAAGTTCTCTATCACCCGTACCACCCTCTCTCATCTGATGAAGGGCAAGCTGATCAACTTCACCACCACTACCAACGGTAGTGACCGTTCCATGGTGCCTATCGGCAACTATGAGCGGGTGATGCCACTCGACATCCTGCCAACCCTGCTGCTGCGGGACATGGTCTCCGGCGATACCGACGGTGCGCAAGCACTGGGCTGCCTGGAGCTGGATGAGGAAGATTTGGCGCTCTGTACCTTTGTCTGCCCCGGCAAGACAGAGTACGGCCCGATCTTGCGTGAGTGCCTGACCAAGATTGAACTGGAAGGTTAAGCGATGAGTTTCAAGCAACTTCTTGAAAATATGGAACACCACTTCGAACCGGGTGGAAAGTACGCCAAGTACTATGCCCTGTTCGAAGCGGCGTACACCCTGTTCTACACCCCGGGTAGCGTTACCCGCAACGCCTCCCACGTTCGTGATGCGCTCGATCTGAAGCGCATGATGATCATGGTGTGGCTGGCCGTGTTCCCGGCCATGTTCTGGGGCATGTACAACGTTGGTAACCAGGCGATTGCCGCCATTGCCCACATGGGCTCGGCTGCTGGTGCCAGCAGCTGGCAATATGCCCTGGCTACCATGCTGGGCGCCTCCCTCGATCCGGCTGTTGCCGGTATCGGCAGCAAGATGCTGATTGGCGCCACCCACTTCTTCCCGATCTACATCACCGTCTTCTTTGTCGGTGGTTTCTGGGAAGTGCTGTTCGCCATGGTGCGCAAACACGAGATCAACGAAGGCTTCTTCGTAACCTCCATCCTGTTTGCCCTGATCGTGCCGCCCGAGCTGCCCCTGTGGCAAGCTGCGCTGGGTATCACCTTCGGTGTGGTGATGGCCAAAGAGGTGTTCGGTGGTACCGGCAAGAACTTCCTGAACCCGGCGCTGGCTGGTCGTGCGTTCCTGTTCTTCGCCTACCCGGGCCAGATCTCCGGTGACGCCGTGTGGGTTGCCGTTGACGGTTTCTCCGGCGCGACTGCCCTGAGCCAGTGGGCCCAAGGCGGCCAGATGGCGCTGATCAACGGTGCAACCGGCCAGGCTATCAGCTGGATGGACGCTTTCCTGGGTAACCTGCAGGGTTCCATCGGTGAAGTCTCTACCCTGATGATCCTGCTGGGTGCGGCCATGATCGTCTACATGCGCATCGCCTCCTGGCGCATCATCGCCGGCGTGATGATCGGTATGATCGCCACCTCCCTGCTGTTCAACGTCATCGGTTCCGATACCAACCCCATGTTCAACATGCCTTGGCACTGGCATCTGGTACTGGGTGGCTTCGCCTTCGGTATGGCCTTCATGGCGACCGACCCTGTCTCCGCAGCCTTTACCAACAAAGGCAAGTGGTGGTATGGCGCCCTGATCGGCGTAATGGTCGTGCTGGTTCGCGTGGTCAACCCTGCGTTCCCGGAAGGCATGATGCTGGCCATTCTGTTTGCGAACCTGTTTGCTCCCCTGTTTGACCACTTCGTCGCTCAGGCAAACATCAAGCGGAGGATTGCTCGTGGCGTTTAATAAAGATTCAACCCTCGGCACCGTCAGCGTGGTCACCGGCCTCTGTCTGGCCTGTTCCATCGTGGTATCCGTTGCCGCTGTGGGCCTGCGTTCCACCCAGCAGGAAAACAAGGCGCTGGACAAGCAGAGCAACATTCTCGCCGTAGCCGGTGTGGATGTAAGCGAAGTGGCCAAGCGTGACCTGGCCAAACTGTACGGCGAGAAGATCGAAGCGCGTCTGGTGGATCTGGCGACCGGTGACTTTGTTGACGGCGATGCCGACAACTTCGACACCAAGCAGGCAGCCAAAGATCCGGCCCGCAGCATCCGTCTTGCCGCCGCTGACGACAAGGCCAGCCTGCGTCAGATCTCCAAGCAGATCCCGGTATTCTTCGCCAAGGATGCCGAAGGCAAGATCGACAGCATCATCCTGCCCATCTATGGTCAGGGTCTGTGGTCGACCATGTATGCCTTCGTCGCCGTTGCCGCTGATGGCCAGACTATCAAAGGCATCACCTACTACGACCACGGTGAAACCCCGGGTCTGGGTGGCGAGATCGAAAACCCGGCCTGGCAGGCGCTGTTCAAGGACAAGAAACTGTTCGACCAGAATGGCATGCCAGCGCTGCGCGTCATCAAGGGCCATGCTCCGGCGGGCTCCGAGCACGAGATCGATGGTCTCTCCGGTGCCACCCTGACCGGTAACGGCGTACAGCATACCTTCGACTTCTGGATGGGTCCCAAGGGCTTCGGTCCTTTCCTGGCCAAGGTTCGTGCAGGAGAAATCAACAATGGCTGACAAGAGCGAAATGAAGAAGTTGCTGTTGACGCCTGTGCTGGGCAACAACCCCATCGCCTTGCAGGTGCTGGGCGTCTGTTCTGCACTGGCGGTTACCAGCCAGATGAAGACAGCGTTTGTAATGACCCTCGCGGTCATGGCGGTCACCGCCTTCTCAAACCTGTTCATCTCCCTGATCCGCAACCAGATCCCGAACAGCGTCCGGATCATCGTGCAGATGGCGATCATCGCCTCACTGGTTATCGTGGTTGACCAGGTGCTCAAGGCGTACGCCTATGACATCTCCAAGCAACTGTCGGTCTTCGTGGGTCTGATCATCACCAACTGTATCGTAATGGGCCGTGCCGAAGCGTACGCCATGAAGAGTGCCCCGCTGCCCTCCTTCCTGGATGGTATCGGCAACGGTCTGGGCTATGGTGCCATTCTGCTGAGTGTCGCGACCGTGCGTGAACTACTGGGCTCCGGCACCTGGTTCGGCATCGAGCTGCTGCCGCTGGTGAACAACGGTGGCTGGTATGTGCCAAACGGCCTGCTGCTGCTGCCGCCGAGTGCATTCTTCATCATTGGTCTGATCATTTGGGGCGTTCGCACCAAGGATCCCAAGCAGGTGGAGGCGAAGGATTAAGGTATGGAACACTATCTGAGTCTGTTGATTAAATCGATCTTCATCGAAAACCTGGCACTCTCCTTCTTCCTGGGGATGTGTACCTTCCTGGCGGTGTCCAAGAAGGTAAAGACCTCCATGGGTCTTGGTATTGCCGTTATTGTGGTGCAGACCATCGCGGTTCCTGCCAACAACCTGATCTACAACTATGTGCTTAAAGATGGCGCTCTGGTATCCGGTCTGGATCTGAGCTTCCTGAGCTTCATCACCTTCATCGGTGTGATTGCAGCACTGGTACAGATCCTGGAGATGGCGCTGGACAAGTACTTCCCGGCACTCTACAACGCGCTGGGTATCTTCCTGCCGCTCATCACCGTGAACTGCGCCATCTTCGGTGGCGTCTCCTTCATGGTGCAGCGTGACTACAACTTCATGGAGTCTGTGGTCTACGGTGTGGGTTCAGGGGCAGGCTGGATGCTGGCGATCGTTGCGCTGGCAGGTATCCGCGAGAAGATGAAGTACTCCGATGTTCCGGAAGGCCTGCGCGGTCTGGGCATCACCTTCATCACCGCCGGTCTGATGGCGCTGGGCTTCATGTCCTTCTCTGGTATCTCCCTGTAATCGGCTTTCCTGCAATCAGAAAGGAACGATAGATGGAAATTATTTTGGGTGTGGTCATGTTTACCGTGATCCTGCTGGCACTGGTGGCAGTCATTCTGTTCGCCAAGTCCAAGCTGGTGACCGCGGGCGACGTGACAATCAGCATCAATGGTGACCCGGCCAAGGCTGTGACCAGCCCGGCCGGTGGCAAGCTGCTCGGCGTGCTGGCTGGCAGCGGTATCTTCGTCTCCTCCGCCTGTGGCGGCGGTGGCTCATGCGGCCAGTGCAAGGTACGGGTGAAATCCGGTGGTGGCGACATTCTGCCGACCGAACTGGATCACATCAGCAAGGGCGAAGCCCGTCATGGCGAGCGTCTGGCCTGTCAGGTTACCGTTCGCTCCGACATGGATATCGAACTGCCGGAAGAGATCTTCGGGGTGAAGAAGTGGGAATGTACTGTTATCTCCAACGATAACAAGGCCACCTTTATCAAGGAGCTCAAGCTGCAGATCCCCGATGGCGAGAGCGTGCCGTTCCGCGCCGGTGGTTATATCCAGATTGAGGCCCCGGCTCACCACGTGCACTACAAGAACTTCGATATTCCCGAGGAGTATCGCGGTGACTGGGATCGCTTCAAGATTTTTGAGCTGGAGTCCAAGGTCGATGAGCCAATCATCCGTGCCTACTCCATGGCCAACTATCCGGAAGAGTTCGGCATCATCATGCTGAACGTGCGTATCGCGACCCCGCCGCCCAGCAACTGGACTGCCCCTCCGGGACAGATGTCCTCCTACATCTTCAGCCTGAAGGCTGGCGACAAGGTGACTATCTCCGGTCCGTTCGGTGAGTTCTTCGCCAAGGACACCGATGCCGAAATGGTATTCATCGGTGGTGGTGCAGGTATGGCGCCGATGCGTTCCCATATCTTCGACCAGCTGCGTCGCCTGAAGTCCAAGCGCAAGATGAGCTTCTGGTACGGTGCCCGTTCCAAGCGCGAAATGTTCTATGTCGAAGACTTTGACATGCTCGCCGCCGAGAATGAGAACTTCACCTGGAACGTCGCCCTGTCTGATCCGCAACCGGAAGACAACTGGGACGGCTACACCGGCTTCATCCACAACGTGCTCTACGAGAACTATCTCAAGAACCACGAAGCACCGGAAGATTGCGAGTTCTACATGTGTGGACCTCCGGTGATGAACGCTGCCGTCATCAACATGCTCAAAGACTTGGGCGTTGAAGACGAAAACATCCTGTTGGATGACTTTGGTGGTTAATCCATGCACAGTGTTGTAAAGACCTGGCTAGCCTTCGGGCTAGCCTTTTTCTTGACTGGGTGCGGTCAGGAGACGGTCCAATCCAAACCGGAGATCCACATCACCGGCAGCACCATGGGCACTTACTACTCCATCAAGGTGGCGGACAGCGCCATCAGCGATCCGGCCAAGCTTCAAGCTGAGGTGGATGTGTTGCTGGAGCGGGTCAACGATCAGATGTCGACCTATCGCCCCGATTCCGAACTGTCGCGCTTCAACCAGAGCCGTGACAACAAACCGGTAGTGGTCTCCCGCGATACCGCACGGGTCGTCACAGAGGCCATTCACATTGGCCGTGAGAGCCAGGGGGCGCTGGACGTCACCGTTGGCCCCTTGGTCAATCTGTGGGGCTTTGGCCCGGACAAGAAGCCGACCAAGGTCCCCTCCGACGAGCTGATCACACAGACGCGCCAGAAGACCGGTCTGGGCAACCTGCACGTCATCACCTCGGTGGATGCCGACACCTTGCAAAAAGATATTCCGGATCTCTACGTCGATCTCTCCGCCATCGCCAAGGGCTTTGGTGTGGACAAGGTAGCCGAATATCTGGAGTCACTGGGTGCGCGCAACTATCTGGTGGAGATTGGCGGCGAGCTGCGGATCAATGGCGTCAACGGCAAGGGTCACCCCTGGCGCGTAGCCATCGAGAAGCCCACCGCAGGCACCGGCACGGTGCAAGAGGTGATCGTGCCCGGTGACAACGGGGTGGCCACCTCCGGCGATTACCGCAACTACTATGAACTGGATGGTCAGCGCTTCTCCCACACCATAGATCCGCGCAGCGGCAAGCCGATCCAGCACCGTCTGGTGTCGGTCACCGTGATCCATCCCTCCTGCATGACTGCAGACGGGTTGGCCACCGTGTTTATGGTGATGGGGACCGAGAAAAGCCTGGCCTATGCCAACGAGCGCGGCCTGGCGATCTTCGTGATCACCAAGACGGACAACGGCTTTGAAGAGGCTTACTCCGATGCCTTCAAGCCCTATCTGGTCAAGAAGTAAGAGGTAGAGATGCAGATTTTTCTGATCACCTTCGGGGTATTCATGCTGGTGATAGCCGCCATGGCTATCGGTTACATCTTCCAGAAGAAGACCATCTCCGGCTCCTGTGGCGGTCTGGGTAGCGTCGGCATCGAGAAAGAGTGCGATTGCCCGGAACCCTGCGACAACCGCAAGAAGAAGATGGCCAAGGAAGAGGCCCGTCGCAAGATGCTGGAAGAGAACCGCATCATCTGATGACTCTGGTTTTTCGGTAAACAAAAGCGCGCCATCGGCGCGCTTTTTACTGGTCGTTATCTTGCGTTAACGGTCAGGGCTGACGTTCGATATAGAGGATCACTTCGCCAAGATGGATACCGAACTTGCTGATCTCGGCACGATTGATCAGACGCTCTTCGTCCAGCAGGTACATCCAATCATCGAAGCTCACCCGCACCACCTCGCCATCCGGCAGCACCAGATCGAGCTGATAACGCCAGTTGAGGGCAAACCCTTGGCTTTTACCCATCGCCTCCCCCACCACATCGGAAGCAGTACCGCGCCAATGACCATCATCGCCCTTGCTGAGATACCAGGTACGGGTCTGCTGGCGGCCATCGTCAAAGTAGAACTGTTCGAACAGCTCTCCCTTGCCATCCTTCCAACGACCCACCATCTCGACCCGAAAGCGACTGGTCACTTCGCCGCTGCGGTCGGTTACCAAGCCGTGAGCCACTAATTTACCGTTGAAGAAACGGGCGAGATCCCAGTTTGGCCCCTGCCCCCGATAGTCATCGAGACTGGCACCACAGCCGCTCAGCAGCAAAAAAGGGAGCAACAGCAACCAGCGGTATGCACGATAGAAAAACATTGGAAACTCCATGTTCAGGGTTGGCCACGCAGGCGGCGGGTCAGGGCGGGATCGCGGCTGTTGTCAGCCAGCCAGATGGCGAGAAAAGCGGCCGAGAATTGCGGATCGGCCAGAGTCCCGAGGGACTTCTCCTGCCACCAGAAGTGGCCTGCCCCGCCCTTGTCGACATAGAAGGTGAGCTTGTCGCCTGCCTGCACATCGGGCCAGAGTGCAGCGAGCTGGCCGAGCCAGCGCTGACGTTCGGCGTCGGAGCCAAGACCGAGTCGCTGCCACTCGGCGGCAGTGGCGCTCAGCAGATCTTCCCGCTCGATGGATCTGGCATAGGTGAGGGTCAGGGCCTGCGGATAGTGACCGGGCTGATAGTGCCCGCTCGCACTGTAGAGGGTGGCATCGTAGAGCTTGAACCAGAGCCAGTTCATCTCCCCCTGCCCGACCGGGCGCAGCTGCTGCCAGGGGGCGGCAGAAGCCTGCACCGCGGTTGCAGCCAAGAGCGTAAACGCCAGCAGCAGCGGGTTAATTCCACCCCATATGCCAGTGGTTGGGGTCTTCCAGTTCATGCCAGTCCATCTCCTGTTCCTGCAGGGTGTTGATATCCTGCATCACCACCTGCACCAGCTGCCCCTGCGCATCCCGCTGGTAGGCAACCACCAGATAGAAGCGATCAGTCAGCTCATGCTGGCTCTCTTTGGTCCATTTGGAAAAAAGCAACGAGTCGGTCGAAAAGGTGTTTATCATGACTCACCCTCCAGCTTGACCATTACCCACAGGAGTACGGGTAACCACCACATCCAGATCACTGCCAGCAGCGCCGTGCTGATCCAGATGCCCCAGGGTAAGTTTACTGCCCCCATGGCGGCCCCCGCCACATAGGAGGAAGCACCGCCAAATACGCCAAACAGCGCCTGCTGCCAGCGAGGCAAGCGCAGCAACCAGCGCATGCCATGAGCAAGCGTCAGGGCAAAACCGAGCCAGAGCAGCACCAGCCAGAGGGGAAAACCGGACGGGAACCGGAACAAACCGAGCTGCCAGAGCAGGACATCCAGCAGACAGCCAGCAACCGCGATGGGGAGCAGCCGCCAGTCACGCTGGCGGCTGGGTGAGAAGAGAAAGTGCAGCAGCAACATTGCCAGCAGCGGGCCCGGCTGCTGCCACTTCACCGCCAGCAACCAGTAGAGGTTGAACCCCAGCAGGTGAGCCCACTGCCACATGGTCAGTGACCGCTTACTGGCACATCACCCGACCAGCCAGCAGGCCCCGGCTTGGCGGCCTCCAGCTGCACCAGACTGATGGTGCGCTCCCAGAATCCCCCCTCGCAATAGGCGAAGTAGAAGTGCCACAGCCGGATAAAATCCTGGCTGTAACCGAGCTTGGGCAGCTCGGGAGCCAGCGCTAGGAAACGCTCGCACCAGTGAGCCAGGGTGCGGGCGTAGTGGTGGCCGTGATCGTGCAGCCGCACCAGTTGCATGTCAGTCTCGCGCGCCAATAGACCCACCATCTGGGAGACGCTCGGCAGACAGCCACCGGGGAAGATGTAGCGCTGGATAAAATCGACCCCACGCAGATACTGGGCGTGGCGCTGATCGGCGATGGTGATGGCCTGAATGAGCAGACGGCCACCGGGTTTGAGCAGCCGCGACAGCTGGCGGAAATAGTCGGGCAGGAAGGCGTGGCCCACCGCCTCGATCATCTCGATGGAGACCAGCTTGTCATACGTCCCCTCCAACTTGCGGTAATCCTCCAGCAGCAAGGTGATGCGATCCCCCAGCCCCTCCCGCGCAATCCACTCCTTGGCATAGTCATGTTGGGCCCGGGAGATAGTCGTGGTAGTCACCCGGCAGCCATAGTGGCGGGCGGCATAGACAGCAAGGCCGCCCCAGCCGGTGCCGATCTCCAGCAGATGATCGTCAGGCCCTAACTCGAGCCGCTCGCAGATGGTGCGCAGCTTGGCCTGCTGCCCCTCTTCCAAAGTGGCCTCGGCGCTCGGATAGATGGCGCTCGAGTACTGCATATGGCTGTCGAGAAACCCCTGATAGAGGGTATTGCCGAGATCGTAGTGGGCGGCGATGTTGGAGCGTGAACCTGTCAGGGTATTGCGGTTGAGCCAGTGGCGCACCTTGTTGAACGGGAAGCTGAACCAGCCAAGGCGCCGCTCGAGGGAGTCGAGCAGGGTCAGGTTGCGGGCCAGCAGCCGCACCAGCGCCACCGGATCCGGGCTGGTCCAGAGCCCCTCCACCCAGGTTTCCCCAGCGGCAATGCTGCCCCCCAGCAACAGGCGACGATAGAAGGCAGGATCCTGCACCACCAGTTCGGCATGCAGATCGGTACCCGCGACGCCAAAGCTGTGGCGCTCACCGCCATCCCGCAGCAGCAGCTGGCCATGTTCGAGGCGACCCAGCAGATTGAGCAGCAGTTGTCTTGCCCCCTTGTCGATGAAAGAGGCAGAGAGGGTTGATTGAGCAAGTTCCATTAGCGGCTCTCCGGATGGGTAAAAATCGGGGTTCGTTTGATAAATAGACGCAGGGCCTGCCAGTAGATCCCGAGCAGCACCTTCATGGTCATCCATGGCCAGCGGGCCAGCAGGGCCACCAGCCCCTTGCGCGACAGCGGCTGGCGCGTGAGCGCCAGGGTGGCGTCAAACAGCTTGGCTTCACCGGATACGGGATGACTCTCGATATGGATCAGTGTCTCCTGCGCGGGCGGCCTGATCCGCCAGTGATAACGCATCGCCAGCCCCATAAAGGGGGAGACGTGAAAATCCTTGTCATGGGGCGCCAGCGCCGCCAAATCCAGCAGGTAGTAGTGACGCTCGTTCCAGGGTGTGTTCGACACCTCTGCCAGCAGATAGCGGGCGTCTCCCTGCCGGTAGCAGAAATAGAAGTTGACCGGGCTGAAGTAGAACCCCAGACAGCGCACATTGCCGAGCAGCAGTACCCGCCCCTCGGGCTCGGCATCGCCACCCAGTTCGCTCACCTTCTGCCACACCGCCTGCTTGAGGCTCCCCTCGCTACCTTTGAGATAGTCATTACGGTGAAACGAGAGCAGCCCCGAGCGCTCCACCCCGAACCAGCGCCCCTGATCGAGCTGCGGCAGCTCGTCGAGATCCAGTCCCAACATAAAAAGGCTGTAGGAGAAGGCGTGGGGCCGCGGCGCGAAACGACGGTGGCGCACCGAGCCCTGCCAGATGGCGCTGGTGACGCCAGCCAGTTCGTCGGCACCATCATGTTCGGTGGCCACGGTGGCGCCGTTCATAGCTCGGCTCCGAAGCGCCTGGCGACATCCAGCGCGCTGCGCACCCCATCCTCATGGAAGCCGTTGTACCAGTAGGCACCACAGAAGTGGGTGTGCTGCTGGCCGCAGATCTCCGCGCGCCGCTGCTGGGCGGCAATAGAGGCCTGATTGAACACCGGATGGTGGTAGACGAAGCGGCGCAGTACCTTGCTCTCATCCACCTTGCCCTTGGGGTTGAGGCTGACGCAGAAGGGCTCCGGCGAGTTCACCCCCTGCAGGATGTTCATGTTGTAGCTCACCAGCGGCCGCGCCTCATCGTTGCCATCGAGCTGATAGTTCCAGCTGGCCCATGCCTTGCGGCGGGTGGGCAGGCAGCGAGCATCGGTATGGAGCCAGACATCGTTGGCCTGATAGGGCATGTCGCCGAGGATGGCCTGCTCCCGCTCGCCGGGATCCGCCAGCAGCGCCAGCGCCTGATCGCTGTGGCAGGCGAAAATCACCTCGTCAAACCGCTCCTCGCCGTAACTGCTCTGGATCACCACGCCATCCGCGTCCCGCCGTACGCTCTGCACCGGACAGGCGAGGCGGATCTGCGACTGCCAACCCGCGGTAAGGGGGCCGATATATTCCCGCGAGCCACCCGGGATCACGTACCACTGGGGGCGATTGGCCACATCGAGCAGACCGTGGTTGGCAAAAAAGCGCAGGAAGAAGCCAAGGGGGAAGGCGCGCATATCGGCCAGGGTCGATGACCAGATTGCCGCCCCCATCGGTAAGATGTAGTGGCGGGCGAAATAGTCGCTAAACTCCCCCGCCAGCAGAAAGTCTCCCAGGGTCAGCTCGGGGCCAGCCCCTTGATGTTGACCATCCGCCAGCCAGGCCCGTGCCTCCCGGTTGAACCGCAAGATCTCGGCGACAAAACCGTAGAAACGGGGGCTCAACAGATTGCTGCGCTGGGCAAACAGGGTGTCGAGGTTATGGCCGTTATACTCCAGCCCCTCCGGGCTTTTTACCGAAAAGCTCATCTCGGCCGGTTGGCGCGCCATGCCGATCCGTGCCAGCAACTTCAAGAAGTTGGGGTAGGTGCGATCATTGAAGACGATAAAGCCGGTGTCGATGGCATAGCTGCGGCCAGCCTGATTCACATCGACAGTGGCTGTGTGCCCCCCCAGAGTCGGCGCCGCCTCGAACAGGGTTATGTCATGGAGTTTGTGGAGCAGAAAACCGGCGGTGAGCCCCGAGATCCCTGAACCGACGATGGCGATCTTTTTCTTCATGAATGGCTTCCTTTCGATACGAGTGCGCGGCCAAGGCGCAGCCAGAGCCCCACCGGCAGCGCACCAAGCAGGCGCAGCAACCAGATGAAACGGCGGGGAAAGTGGATCTGGTGACGACCAGCGGTCAGCCCGTCCATGATGGCTCGGGAGGCCTCTTCCACCGTCACCAGACAGGGCATGGGAAAATCATTTTTGGCGGTGAGCGGCGTCTGGACAAAGCCGGGGCGGATCAGGGTCACCCCGATCCCTTTGCTGACCAAATCGAGGCGCAAGGTATCCGCCAGATAGTCGAGGGCCGCCTTGGAGGCGCCATAGGCCTCGGCTCGTGGCAGCGGCAGCCAGCTCACCGACGAGCTGACGATGGCAAGCCGTGATCCCGCTCCTAACAGCGGCAAGAAGGCAGCCAAAGCATGGCCGGTGGCGGTCAGATTGGTGTCGATGACACGGGCAAACAGCTCGCTGTCAAACCCCTCCGCCACATCCATGTACTCGCAGTTGCCTGCGTTGAGGATCAGCAGATCGAGGAATGGCAGCGTAGCCGCCACCCCGCTCATTGCGGCCAGATCCCGGGCATCGAACTGCAGCGGCGTGATGCCGTGCAGCCCCAGCTCCTGCAACCGTTCACCATCGCGGCCACAGCCCCACACCTGCCAGCCTGCCCGCCGGTAATCCAGCACCAACTGGCGACCGATGCCGGAAGTCGCGCCTGTAATAAGCACCCGGCCGCTCATGCGCCAAGCCTCATCTTGATAGTGCGCACCACGGGCCCGAGCAGCGGCAACTGCTCGTAGAGCATGGCGCCCAGGTCAAAATAGTCCCGGTGCTGGCACACCTTGCCCGCTTCGTCGAACTCGAGGCGGGTGGCCCCCTCCACCGTCACCGGCTCACCACCACGCAATCTGGGGTGAGAGAAGGTCATGGTCCAGCCGAGCCAGGCCTGCGGCCCCTGCTGCTGCTGACTGGTGATAACGAAACGGCAGTAGGCGAGGCGCTGATAGAGGGCGGCAAAATAGTCGCCAAGGGCCGCCAGCCCCTCGATACGGTGGGCCGGATCGGTAAAGACCACCTGTTCGGCATAGACCTCGGGCAAGCGGTGCAACTGCTGTTTGTCCAGTTGCTGATAGAGGCCAATAAAGCGGGCCAGCGGCTCGTTCATCCTATTTCTCCAGAGAGCGAAACATCTCGATGGCTCTCACCCGGGCAACGGCGTGATCCACCATGGGTGCCGGATAATCCTGTCGTCCCTTGAGCCGCAGCAAGTCGTGGGGCTGATGCACATAAGCGGCAGGAATATCGGCAAGTTCAGTTACCCAGGTACGGATAAACTCCCCTTGTGGATCAAATCGTTGCCCCTGAGTGGTGGGGTTGAAGACCCGAAAGTAGGGGGCAGCATCGGCGCCGGTACCCGCCGCCCACTGCCAGCCACCGTTGTTGGCTGCCAGATCCCCGTCGATGAGCCTACTCATGAAGTAATCCTCCCCGAGCCGCCAGTGGATATGGAGATCCTTGGTGAGAAAGCTCGCCACTATCATTCTCAACCGGTTGTGCATCCAGCCGGTGGCGTTGAGGCAGCGCATCGCCGCATCGACAATGGGGTAGCCGGTACGCCCCTCGCACCAGGCGGCGAAGGCATCCGGGTCCCAGCTCCACGGCAGGGCCGCCGTCTCGGGCTTGAAGGGGCGATTCATGGAGAGGGTCGGGATCAGCACCAGCAGGTGGCGATAGAACTCGCGCCAGATAAGTTCGTTGAGCCAGACAAAGCCGGGCTGGGCCTTGGACTGGGGCCGATAACCGAGCCGCTGCTGGAGCGCCGCCACGCACTGACGGGGGCTGATGATGCCCGCCGCCAGATAGGGGGAGAGCACGGACGTGCCCGCGATGGCAGGAAAATCCCGGGTCTCGCCATAGTCGAGCACCGCCTGCTCCAGAAAATCGTTCAAACGACGCCGGGCTTCCGCCTCCCCCACCGGCCAGCGCGGATCAGCCGTCAGCTCGCCGAGCGCCTCATCAACCCACACCCGCTCGGCCAGCGGCTGCCACGGCAGCGGCTCACCACGAGCAGTGGGCGCGCGATGAATGACAAACCCCTCCTCGTCGAGGGCCTTGAGCCAGGCACGGCTAAAAGGAGTGAAGACCTTGAACATCTCACCCGAGCCGGTCAGCACCCGCCCCGGCGGCAATACGCAACAGCCGTTGAACCAGTGACAGCTCACCGCCTGCTCAGCCAGCGCGGCGCTGACGGCATGGTCGCGACGCAGCTCATCGATCTCGATAGCCTGATTGGCGTAGAGCTGGGTCACCCCCTGCTCGCGGCAGAGGTTTGCCAACGCAGCGGGCACCTCGGCAAAGGTCTCCACTCGCAGCAGATGGAGCGGGATGCCGAGCGCCGCCAGCTCGCGGCCCAGCACATCGACCTGCGCCAACATAAAGCGCTGACGAATAGGGGCCATTTTGTGCTGCCGCCACTGGGTGGGAGAGATGATAAAGAGTGCGGCCACCGGCTCATCACCGGCGCAGGCATGCCGCAGCGCCGGGTTGTCGGCAAGGCGTAGATCGTTGCGAAACCAGACCAGTTTCATGATTTTTTCCTCCCGCGTCCGCTGGCACCAGCCGCAGCAGGTGTATCTGCCATCAGCTCGGCAAGGCTCGCCTGCCAGCCGTGGCCTTTAAGCCACTCGCTATCGTAGAGGCGCCCCAGCTCGCCAAACAGGCGCGTGCCTACGGGCCACCCGGCGGCCAGCTCCTGTTTGCCAAGCCCGGCCCCCAGCAGCACCAGCCAGGGAGTGGCTGCACGTCCTTCCAGCAGGCTGGCATGGCGCGGCTCCACCGCCCCCAGCAGTTGCACCTCATAGCCCTGACCGATCAGCTCGTAGGCGGCCCAGACCAGATCGAGGGGGCCAACCTGTCCCCAGCTCGCCAGCGTGATCGGCACGCCCTTCTCCTGCTCGATCAGGTGGCGGGCGAAGCGGGTATGGAGCCAGCCCAGCCACACCTGTTGCAGCAGCTCGCCATCCGGCCGCTCGCGCCACAGTCCCAGCAGCCGCTCCACCAGCGGTTGCAGTATCCGGCTGCGCACCAGCTCGAACGGGTAGCTCGCCAGCAGATCGTTGAGCTCAGCCTCTGCCTTGCGCTGGTTGAAGGCGAGCAGCGCCTGACTGAACTGCTCCAGGGTCTGCTGCCAGTGATCGCTCACCGGCGCGGAATGGGGTTCACTCAAGAGCCCCTTCACCTGCCCGATACTCACCCCCCGCTCCAGCCAGCTCAGGATCTCGCCGATTTGGAGGATATCCTGCTCGCTGTAGAGGCGGTGGCCCTTTTCGGTGCGGGCCGGTTGCACCAGACCGTAGCGGCGCTGCCAGGCACGCAGGGTCACGGCGTTAACGCCGGTGAGACGGGAGACCTCGCGAATGGGGTAGATCCCCTCATCAGCGAGAGGAGCAACTTCTTGCGATAAATCAGACATGACAACGTCCATCAAACAGAGGGGTAAAGCACCCCGGCGCAAACCATGCGCCGGGGCAACAGAACGGATTCAGAGCCCGTAACGCAGCTTGAGCGTATCGGGGTGCGGATTGAGATAAACCTGCTCGGCGAGATAGGGATTGGGGTACTCGCGCAGGTAGTGGCGGATCAGGGTGAGCGGCACCAGCAAGGGGAATATGCCGGTGCGGTACTTGTCGATGGTATCGGCAAGCTCCTGCTTCTGGGCCGGGGTCAGCACCCGCTTGAAGTAGCCCTGCAGGTGCATCAGCACATTGGTGTGGCTGCGGCGGTTGGCTCGCAGGGTCAACGCCGTCATCAATCCCTTGATGTAGTTGTCGGCCACCTCCTGCAAATTGGTGGACTTGCCCAGATTGCCGAGCAGCTTGCCGAGGATGCGGTAGTGGGTGGTGGCATGGGAGAGCACCAGATACTTGTAACGGGAGTGGAAGCGGATCAGCGCAGAGGCGGTGATGCCGCGGGCGCAGAGCTGCTGCCAGTCGTGGTAGGCGAAGACCCGCAGCACGAAGTTCTCCCGCAGGATGGGGTCGCACAGGCGACCATCCTCTTCCACCGGCAGCAGGGGGTTGGCCTCCATCAACGCCTTGGCAAACAAGCCAATCCCCTCCTTGGCGCTCCCCTCGTTGTTGGCGCCATAGACCTTGACCCGCTCCATGCCACAGCTGGGTGATTTGGCACAGAGGATATAACCGGAGATAAAGTCGAGCTGGCGCGCTTTCTGCTCGCTAAAGGCAATCAGCTTTTCGGTGACATCGAAGCTACCGTTGCTCGCCTCGGCGCGGATCTCGCCGTTGCGCTTGACCAGCCGGATGGCGGCGCGAGGTGCCCCTAAACCAATGGCCATCTCGGGACAGACGGGGTGATAGTCAAAGTGAGCGCCAAGATCCCGTTCGCAGAAGCTGGAGCGCTTGTGGCCCCCATCGAACCGTACCTCTTGTCCCAGCAGGCAGGCACTGATACCGACTTTAATCTTGTACATGACGACACTCCTTGTATAAGCATTGATTCAGTTATAGCAGTTATACAAAAAAATGGAAGTTGTATAACTATTGCCGACTGATACGACACAAGGAGAAAAAAGGGATCACTGGAAAACGAAAAAACCCATGGCGAACGCCATGGGTAAAAATCAAGACACTACGGACTACTGGAAGGAGGATTAGAAGCTGTACTTCACACCCAGGCTGGAGATGGAACCTTTTTGCAGATCCCAGTTGCGATAGGTGTAATCGGCAGTCAGCGCCCAGTTCTGGTTGAGCTTGTAGGCACCGCCCACCTTGAAGTCGTGCATATCGTCGGTCATGTTGGCGTAGCGATAAGCGGTGGAGAGCTCGACATTGCCGATGTCGTAGCGCAGACCAACTTCACCGTACATGCTGCCGCTATCTTTGCGAGCAACAGCATCCCACCCTTTGTTAGCGATGTCGCTGGCAAGTTCACGCTCCAGCATGTAGCCGGTCACACCGGTTTCACCGTAGAGGTTCAGACCCGTGCTCAGCGGAGTAAAGACACCGACACCGATGCTGGAGATCGACATGCTGTCGTTGCCGTTGCTGCGAGAGGTGTATTCAGTGCTGCCGCGACCATAGAAATTGGAGCCGAAGCTCTTGGAGAGATCCAGGCTCAGACCGCCAAAATCACGGGTTCCTTTGCTGTCATTGCTGAAGGTACCGCTGAGATAGTCGGATTTGGTGTGCGCCCAGGTGGCGGAACCCTTGGCGTAGCTGAAGGCATCCTGCGCCATGACGGAAGTAGAGGCAAACCCGGCCAGAACCAGAAGAGAGACAGTTGCTTTTTTCATGATGATAACTCCATGTGATTGGGCCCGTTGCTAGCGAGCTGGTATGGAGTCATTGTGCGATCAGGCTCCCGGCTTGCCGAGCTGCAAGCTGTTGCAGAACCATGTCAGATGTAAGCAGATATTGCAGGGGGTGTCAGCGGCAACAAGTTGCCGGCCCACACGGTTTGCATGGGCCGGATCCGCGAAAAAATCAGCGGAAGACCACCTCGTCAATTTCGACCCGCACCAGCGGCTGACCAGTCAATCCGGCAGGACGGGGGATCTCGAGGGCCAGCGATGGACGGGCTTGCCCCTTGCGCAGATAGGTTTCCGGCAGGCGGTTCTCGGCAACCCAGAAGCGGGCCTCCTGACGGCTCAGCTGCACCCCGTCAGCACTGAACAGGGTCACCATGCCACGTACCCCGACCACATTGCGGGTGCCGGTATTGCTCACCATAAAGGTCAGCGCCAGCGGGTCAGAGCCCTCGATCTTGTCGAGCTTGACCACCACACCGTCACGCGCCATCTGGGCAAGCAGTTCCGGATTGGCCTTGGCCTGATCGGTCAGCACCGGAGCAGCGACGGCCACCACGGGCCCGGCCTTCCCATCAGCAGCCACGCCCTGTACGGTCTCGGCCGGTTTGACCACCAGATACTCCCAGGTGAAGTCGTCGTTGAGCTGAACCTGCCGACCATCGGGCAGCGTCACCTGAGAAAGAGGGGCAGCCTGCGCCAATACGGGGGAGAGGCACAGGGCAATCAGCAGACGGGAGAAGGGTTTCATAGGGCGAAGCTCGGTAACGGGTGAAAGGGCGACAGTATAAACAGTCCCGTCGCCCCTTGCCTATGACAGCACTCACGTTCTGGCACCCGCATCGCTTGCCCTCAGGCTAGATGGCGAGATCGTGTCGCTCTTTCTGTGCCATATCCAGGGTCACCAGATCGAACTTGCTCCCCTTGAGGGCGGACAAAATATCCGATTGCATATCAAAGGCCTGCGCACGCTGATGCTCGGGCAGACGCACCCGGGCCAGGGTGGTGGAGCAGTCACACAGGGTATGGAAAAAGACCTGTGCCTCGTCCAGCCCCATGTCGGCCAGCATCTGCTCGGCCTGATCCACCATTCGCAGATAACGCTGCTCAAGCTGCCGTGGATTGGTGAAGCGATTGCTGAGGCAACCGTTGCTCCCCTTGCCCCAACGACCGAGCTGACGCTTGTTGAAGCCGTAACGATAATCGCGGCGCATCAATCCGTTGTCGGCAAAAAACCAGATGGAGTTGGCAGGCAGAGACCCGAACTGGGCAAGATAATCATCACGCTCCTCCACCGCTGCCGGAACCAGCAACGGCAGATGAGTCCATTCCGGACGAGTCTGCACATACTCACCGATGCGGCGAACCGGGTCGATCAGCCCTTCAATATTTGGCAGGCGATCGCAAAAGACGATCTCGTCACTCTTGATGACCCAGTGATCGATGCCATAACGCTGGCAATAACGGCGGGCTCGGGCCACTTCGCTGCGACTGCGGGTCGGATTATCGAGGGTAATTGCGTGGATTTTCACACCGGCAGCGCGGCACAGCTCGATGCTGTAGCAGGATTCCAACCGTCCCGAAAAAGAGACAACCAGCTCGTCAAAACTTGCCATTCGCTCAATCAGCAGCTGTTCCCTGGCTTGAAAAGAGTGATCATATCCCTGATTCAGTACAACTACATTGGCACCCATTAAACAGCTCCGGATGATGAACAGGTGCAGTATTGTGCGGCAAACAAACTGAATAGACCCTTAAAGAGTCTGGTTAAAATTAAAACTTGATGATTATTTCCTGTGATTCTGCTGCTAAATCTTCATTTTGGGCGTCATAAATTCGTAATCTTGCTTGGTGAACCCGATGGGCTCGCAAGAAACCCTGCGCCTGATCCAACGAGGTGAAGGTCAGGCGCCCTCCCTCACTGTCGGTCAGGCAGAGGCACTCCCCTTCTGCCTCAACACAGAGCTGATAACCGCTGCCATCCTTGCAGGCGATGATCAGAGTTGCCTCGGGATAGTGACTGAGCCAATTGCGAAACCGGCCATGCTCCATAGTGCTCCTACAGGGGCATCACCCCTTGCTGGCGGCGGGCAAACAGCCCAGCTCACCCAGTTGCTGGCGGCAACTCGCCGCGTCGGTAAAGACGATCCCCCTGATACCGAGGGCCTCGGCGGCCGCTATGTTGGCGGGACTGTCATCGATGAAGATGCACTCTGCCGGTTTCAGATCGAACGACACCAGCAGATAGCGATAGATATCCGGCTCCGGCTTCATCATCCGCACCCGCGCCGAGACCACCTTGCCGCTAAAGAAGCGCCAAAAATCCTGATGCTGCTCCAGCCAGTCGATGCTGGCATGACCCATGTTGGAGAGGGCATACAGGGTGTGCCCTGCCCCGTGAAGCTCGGCTATCAGGGTTAGCATAGCGGGATCTGGCAGCAGGGAGGCGGGAACTGCCTGTAAAATGGCCAGATTCTCCGCCGTCGAGAGGCCAGTGCGCGCTTGCGCTTCCCGGGCCATGGTGTGGAGCGACATGGTGCCTCTGTCCACCTCCAGCCAGTCCGGGTGGTTAAAGAGCTGCTCGGCCAACTGTTCGGCCCCTTGCGGACCACGCACGGAACGCACTATGCCTACCGGATCCCAGCTCACCACCACCCGTCCCAGATCGAAAATAATCGCCATCGTCTTTACCTCCCCCACTGGGTTTCAGTCATCAAAACAGAGTCAATAGAACATCGCTTATACGCCATTTTCTTAACCGGATACCCTGCCCCCATCCCTGCCCGCGGGCAAGTTTTACTTGCATCAAACCGGCAAATCCCTTAATGGTTATGACGTTACTTCAAGGACACACCTATGCACGCACCATTCTTCTTTGCTTTCTCGTTTATCCGGCCCGCTTGAGGGAAGGCCTGTCGTCGTGTGAACAGAAAGCAAAGACGAATCGAGCCTCCCCTAGCGGAGGCTTTTTTTTGCATTAATATCAATCGATTACTTGGATAGGGAACAATCATGGCAACGCTCGACGAGATCAGACAAGACATCACCCGGTTGGATCAGGAGCTGCTTGCCCTGCTGGCGAAACGCAAGACCCTCAGCATCGAGGTCGCCCGTGCCAAGCAAGCCAACCCGCGCCCCATTCGTGACCACCAGCGGGAGCAGGAGCTGCTGGTCGCCCTGATCCAGAAAGGGCGCGTGCTTGGGTTGGATGCCCAGTACATCACTCGCATCTATCACACCATCATCGAAGACTCTGTGCTCTCCCAGCAGGCCTATCTGCAGAGCCTGCTCAACCCGGAGCAACAGGAGCCGATGACCAGCGTCGCCTATCTGGGGCCGCGCGGTTCCTATTCCAGCCTGGCCGCCCGAAAATATCTGGCGCGCTACAAGGATCAGGTGATCGAGGTGAACTGCCAGAACTTCCGCGAAGTGCTGGATGCGGTGGAGTCAGGCCGCGCCGCCTTTGGCGTGCTGCCCATCGAAAACACCAGCTCGGGCTCCATCAACGAAGTCTATGACGTGATGCAGCATACCAGCCTCTCCATCGTCGGCGAGCTCACCTATCCCATCGAACACTGCATTCTCACCGCCGTGCCGACCGAGCTTGGCCGCATCAAGACCTTCTATGCCCATCCGCAGGTGTTCCAGCAGTGCTCCCACTATCTGAGCAAGCTGGAAGGAGCCCGTCACGAGATCTGCGACTCCTCCTCCAGTGCCATGATGAAGGTGAAAGAACTGGCCAGCCCGGAGGCCGCCGCCATCGGCAGCGCCGCCGGTGGTGAACTGTATGGTCTGGACGTGCTGGCCGAGCAACTCGCCAACCAGAAAGAGAACTACAGCCGCTTCATCGTGGTGGCGCGCAAGCCCATCGACGTGGCGCCGCAGATCCCGGCCAAGACCACCCTCATCATGTCCACCTCCCAGAAGCCGGGTTCGCTGGTCGAGGCGCTGCTGGTGCTGCGCAGCCACGAGATCAACATGACCAAGCTCGAATCCCGTCCGGTGCAGGGCAACCCGTGGGAAGAGATGTTCTATCTGGATGTCTCCGCCAACCTGCAGACCCCGGCGATGCAGGCCGCACTGGTGGAGCTGACCAAGATCACCCGCTACATCAAGGTGCTGGGCTGCTACCCGAGCGAGGATGTCAAACCAACCGCAGTGCCGCCGGTACTGATGGGAAGCTAACCAGCCCACAACGACAAAAGGCGAGCACCCTGCTCGCCTTTTGTTTTGATGCCGGTTTTCACGGCAAGCCCATCAACTCAGAACTGACCGGCCATCAGCTGGTTGATGTTGTAGAGGGCACGGGTATCGAGCTCCATCTCGGTGGCATAGGTATTGCCGCGCGGATAAGAGGCAACCACCCGGGCACCACGCACCACCCCAGCGACCGACACATCCAGCGAGTTGGAGGTCTGGGTCAGGTCACGATAGCTGCTCTGACCGCGCACCTGCTGACCATTGAGCTGCTCGGCCAGCTCGCGATAGGCATCCATCTTGGAAGCTCTGATCGCCTGCAGCATCTTCTCCGACTGGGAGGGGCCGGGCTGGATGTCGATCACCGCATACCCCACCGCCTTGAGCACCGGAAAATCATCGGGCTTGCCACCCTGGGTGTAATCCACCACCCGGTTGTAGCTGCAACCGGTGAGCAAGAGTGCCAACAGGCAACCAAACAGGATCTTCATGACTCGCTCCTCACGGGGTCAGGTTGACCAGATGACCGCCCGGCCGGGCCTGACTGTCACGCATCAGATAACCGCGATTGATCGATGCCCGACCAAACGAGTTGTTGGCACCGAACAGATATTTTTGCGGGATCAGGCTCTGGGCTGTGGTCTCCACCATCTTGGTGCGCATGTCGATAACGCGGGCGTTGACCAGGATCCCCTTGCTATTGCGGCTGAAGGTGCCGACCAGAATGCGGGAGATCGGCAAACGGGAAGAGAGCTCCTTATAGTTGCGGCTCAGCACGAAGTCCCCCTGCGGCGTCACCTTGATGCTACCGGTCAGCTTGAAGTCCACCACCACCTCGCCGCGGCGGTTGAGCTCGTAGATAAAGCTCTCCTCAATCTGCTGCCCCATCCAGTTGGTATCCTGCAGGGTATCGAGATCGACGAAAGAGGCCACCGCGATGGGCTCGGTCAGGGTGGTCAGTGATTTGCGCTCCATCAACTGATCGGTCATGCGCGCCACCAGCCAGTTGAGCTCCATCCCCTGCGCCGCCTGGCGGGGGTCACCCTGATCTCGATTGATAGGGTCGGAGCCGCATCCGGTCAATGCCAGGGCGAGCGCCAACGCCGTGATGAGTTTGTTCATGGATACCTTTCCTGTATCTGCACCTGATTTGTTATCGGACGCGCCGGACAAAGCTTGAGCCGGGAATGAGGCATGATTCTTGCTTTTTTAATGGACATCGTCAGCGCCAACGTGCGCTGCCACTTGGAACGTGTTGTGATCCATGTCGGCCAGCAGGCGCCATTTCCTCAAAATGGCTCGGCTGCCCGCCAACTCAAGGTATCTGCTATGAAATTACCGCTGCTGTTGACCCTGCTGCTGGCCAGCCTGAGCGCCCGCGCCGAGCTTATGGAAGCGCAGGGCAGCGCCGCCATTCTGGGGGGCGATGAGGTCTATGCCCGCGAGCAGGCGACCCGCGACGCCCTGCGTCAGGCGCTGCTGGCCAGCGGCGCGGCTGTTTCCAGCGTGCAACGTCTGGAAAATGGCAGCCTTCGCTCCGAGCAGATCCAGATCCGCTCCGGCGGTGACATTCGCCAGTACCGCCTCAAGCGGGAAGAGGTGCGCAACGGCCGCATGTACATCACGCTGGTGGCCGACATTCAGGCCGAGCGCCAGATCTGCCAGACCCAGCACTTCGCCAAGGATTTGACACTGGTGAGGCTGCGGATGCGCTATCCGGACCAAGCTAGCTACGGCGCCATGGACGACATGCCGGAAAACCTCTCACGCCGGCTGTTCGAAACCCTCGCCAACGCGCCGCAAGGGGTCGCGGTGCGCCAGTGGCTGGATGAAAACCTGCGCATCGATCCGCTCCATCTGCAACAGGGGGACCGCAGTGCCCTCGAAGAGATCAAGGCGCTCAGCCTGCGTACCGACAGCCAGTATCTGGTGCTCGGCAGCATCGACGATCTCTCCATCGAGCCGCAGGGCAACCAGCTGACCAGCTGGTATGAGGATCCCGTACGCAACTTTCGCATGCAGCTCTACCTGTTTGACGGCATCAATGGCAGCCTGGTTAACCGCAAGGTCTACGAAGGGCGCGCTACCTGGACCTTTGGCAAGCGGGAACAGGTGGGCAGCAGCAGCGGCCAGTTCTGGCAGTCAAGCTATGGCCAGGAGGTCAACTACCAGTTGCAACAAGCCGCTCAGGATCTGGTGGCCCAGCTCACCTGTGCCCCGGTCACCGCCCGGGTGGTTGGCCAGAACGAACGCGGTCCCTACATCAATCTCGGCCGACGCAACGGCGTCAAGCTCGGCGACCAGTTCAGGATCCAGCACAATGCCGACTTCATCGACCCCTACGGCAAGTCCCGCATGATGCGCAACCCGGCCGACGGTCTGTTCGAAGTGGTGCAGGTGTTCGACGACGGCGCCATCATCAGCAGCCAGAACAAATATTCGCCGTTTAACATCCAGCATGGGGATTTGGCAGTATTGGAATAAGAATCAAGGGTTTAAAAGGGAGTTGCTTCTTGTATAATGCCCGCCACACAGCTCCCGTAGCTCAGCAGGATAGAGCGGTCCCCTCCTAAGGGATGTTTATTGCTTAAAAATCTATCTAAATAGGCTGTTATAAGATTTTTTAAATATTAGGAATTATAAATATTTACTTTAAAAACATAGACTTATAGATCAAAAAGCATTCATAAACAACCAGGCTGCTTGTTTTGTGAGCGGCGCAATCGATGCCCGTTTTGCGCTATTTAAGAGCTATTCACGCCATTCAACTCTACTTTTGCGCTATTTTGCCGCTATAATGTCTCAATAGAACATTTTTCGGTGGTACCCAATGGCTCCCAAAAATCCGGCTACATCCATACGCAAAGAAGAGTTCGATCTTAAGACGCTGCTCCAGGGTCACCCTGCGGCCATAATTAAAGGGAAATTCTCATTTACCTTTAAAGACCAGTACATAGATAGTCTTCCATTTATTAATGATAAAAATAAATGTGTTGAATTAACGCACTATAGTTCTGACGATGAAAAATATAATGAAAAGAACAAACCAAGATTAAAACTAAGAATCGGAAACAGTGTTAAGACATTCTATATTGTTTACGATAAAAATCGGAGGCAGAAAATTGGCAATTGGACGCCTCGCACTAAAAGTGGACATTACCAAAAAGGTTTTTTTAGCGTTACACAGGCTAAGGAAGAGTTTAAGAGATTAGTTAGTGATGCTGAAAAGATTAATCCAGAAAAGTGGAAATATCAGTCTTTTACATTGAGAACATATCTTTTAGAGCATTATAAAAACGACCGGGAAAATAAATCAAACAAGAGAAATTCATTAAGCCCTGTTACCGACAAAACAATAAGGGAAATCTCATCTGCCTTTGAACCATGGTTAGACCTAAAGCTATCTGAATTTAATGAAGATCATCCAGTAATATTCAAAAAGTATTGGCAGAACAAAGAAACGCCAATAACATCAGAAACAATGAGGAAATACTATTCCTTATTAAATAGCTTGTTTAATATGTGTGTTACGTGCACCTATTTACCAAAGAATAAAATTGATAGGCATATTTTTCTGTTCCCCAGAAACCCTAAGAGGCCTGTCACAACATATACTGACCCCACAAATGAAGTCGTAGAATTTATTTTTAATGAAGACACTCCAGGTGGTGGGGATTCCAAGATCATAGTTGCAACCATGTTCCTATGCGGGGCAAGAAACTCTGAAATATATAGAAACACAAGCAACAACTTTAATATTAATGATAGAACCATACGTATTCCTGAGCACATTAGTAAAAACAAGGCTGCACGCATTGTTGCTATTGAGTCAGACTCATACTGGAATTATGTAGCGAAATACAAAACTCTAAAAAGCTTGAGTGATAGAGAGGGTGAGTTAATGTTTCCTTGTTGTCGCGAAGCAAAGGCCCCCCATGTAACTTCGAGCCTTTATCAGAAAACTTGGCAGGCAGTTAAAAAAGAGTTTAATTTTCCTAAGATAGGCCGATTATATGATGCCAGACATACTTTTGCCAAAAAAGCACTAGAAAGCGGAGTGCCTATTCAAGATTTATCCAAGATCACTGGACATAGCCTCCAAACGCTGATGGATTACTATATTGACAACAACATCAGCAAAGCCACAAGAGAAAAGTTAAGGGATGCAACAAATTCTAATGCAGCTATAAAGGTGCAACAGGAAACAAATTTCCCTCCATCTGTTAATAGCCTATATGAAAGCTATATTAGGAGATGTATAAAGAAGAATATAAAAGAGGAACTCTCTACGTTCGTACAAGAAATGAAAGATTTGGGTGACCAAAACCAACTAAATGCAGAGCAAATTTTTTGGCTTAAAGAAATGCTGTAGCTTGAATATACAGCTATTATTTTCTTGAAATGGACTTGCTGAATGAGGCCATATTTCTAGGTATAGGCTATGAACATGATTCAGTTCGTTCATTCGCTAATGGAGGGGGCGGGTGCCCTCCATATCAGCAACATCAACAATTATAACCAGTGAGGTAACTGTCAGAAAATCTGAACATGGAGTACGATGATGAGAACAAATCATTGTCAATACTGGAACAGTAAAATATGTCACTTTCAGTTTATCAACCCAGTACGCAGGCTAGTTCAGCCCCCACCCTTATGACGACTCTCAACATCCCTCAAGATCCACTGAGTGCACATCTCTGGATCATAGCTGGCGTAGCTCCTGGCATCATTCATCGACTAGCTGAATTGATGAGCACAGACTTAGGTTTGATATGCCGCTTAGCAGGCATTAGCCGGAGCACTGTTGCTCGCAAGCTGAGGATTGAGGCTCCCCTATCAATCTCGCAGGGTGCCAGGGTATACGGCGTTGTACAGGCACTCGAAGCTGTTCTCTCCCTCCACAGAAACAATACCGTCAGAACAATGTCATGGTTACATCGCCCAGCTTGGGGATTAGGTGGTAAACGGCCAGCAGAGGTGCTGTCGACAGCTTTAGGGGCTCAGGCAGTAATAGTACTTGTAGGACGAATCCAACATGGGGTGTGCACCTAGAGCGAGGTAGCTGATAGGCTAGCCCCCCCTTAAGAATGCTTCAAAAATAACCAACCTCATCTTTTTTTGAGATTTTTTCATTTACCCCACTTGAAAAAATCGAAAAACTGTCCATTTACTATTATTGAGAACAATTAAAAAATTTAAGAATTTCAACATTCCGCTGCTTCGCAGCGAAGATAATCCAGAGTTTTAATTCCTTCGAGCTAGCTTTCCTTAAAGTAAGAAAATTGCACTTACAATAAGAAATTACTAAAATATAGTGTGTCAACACTCATTTTTTGAGTGAATTATCTTTTGTTAAAGTAATTAGCACACCTAACTCAGCAAAATCTAAATGTAGTGCGTGAGAGGCAATGATTATTTTCACGTTTTAACACGCCTCTCACACTGTCGACAGCTGTCGATTACAAATAAAAACTCAACACAAAAGATAAAGAATATCTTTTCTAGTTAATCCCGCCTTAGTCATATGAGCCGTGATATTCAAATACGATTCAATCATCAAAATGTTCTTGACATAGCTTATCTACGACTCGCTGAGCCTTGTGATGCAAGACCATATCTAGGATTGGTAATGTCAGTGCAGGAAAAGACTGCCCTTGAATTATGAATGTATTCTTGTCACTACCCGCAAATACATCATAAGTTGTCGATGTATCGACCTCATTCAGTAGGTCATACCCAATACACTCTGCAAGAAGTACCCATATCCAACAACGATATAAGTCCTCTTTTTCATAGTTGCTAATCAACTTGTGCATTGCATTGATAGACCCTTTTAATGCGGCTCTAATCCACCAGTAATGTGCATGCTGCATATTTCCAGCATCTTCGCATTTGACTGCTACAGTTTCATGATACGTGTAGTCTTTTAATACATTCATATATAAAGAAACATCAAGCCGATGGGTTGACAGTAACTCTATAGCCTCTATGTCAAACCTCATAGCTGATTTTTTCAAGTGCTGGAGCCAAAGCGAGTATCGTTCTCTATCATTATCAACTAATCCGCCTACATCTGTATCATTAAACTCACCAGCCAGTTTATAAAATTCTTGATGAAGCTCGTATTGTGGGAACGATGAAGCATTTCGGTCTGCAAATGCACTTAACTGGACCAATCCCTGGTGTACTAATGGCGAATTAAATTCATTCTGTTTAAACATATTCATTAATTCCCCAGCATAATGGTCTGAGGAGCTAAAGCGGCTAGCAGTAGTCGAATTAGGAGGAAGTTGACCATGCTTAGTCATGTCATCGTCGTTAACACGACGCCTTAAAATCTCTCTTACACGTAGGCTTATAATACCCGCCTGCACTAACGATGTGGCCAATTTCTGAGCGGCAAGCTCAGGAATACTAATACCCAGAATATTAGCTCTAGCCTCAATTGCACTTACATCCAACGCAACCTGCCATTTCGTATTACTGAGCAGAATCGCATCAGCTTGCAATGACGCGTAAGTACTGTAGCCATAGGCCGCAGCAATCATCTCGTAGATATGACTACGTTTGAGGGAGATGCCTAGTACATCTTTGAGCTCAAGCTGGGTTGTGTGGACGAAAGCTTTGATGGTCATGATCCAATCTCCTAGTCCTACCCTGGGGCATACATCGCACGTTTAATCCATCCAAGGTGAGGATTTGAGGTTGAGATCATGTGGCTTGAGAGTAGTAACCATTTTGACTCGTGCGAAAGTCTGGCTGGTCAGCCGAGACAAATCATAACCTAGTAAGTGGCACTGTCCAAGAGTCCATTCTCGCCCCGAGCCTCTCCGACACCCAGTAGACCAGCCCTGTGAGTTGTGGAATGAGCCGAATGAGGGCTATTATCGGCTCATATTGCGAGCCGAATGTGGTGTCAATTCGGCTCATTTGTGGCATTGCGCTGCTTGCCCGCGACACAAAATCAGCGAGATTATCGATGGCAGCAGACTGGAGCTACTGCTGAAAACGACATCTAACTGTCATTAATGGCTCCTATGATATTTCACTTATTTTTTCATAACGATAGATAAGGATTATCATGACTTTCCCGCGCTCTTCTTATGTAGCTTTGGCCGTCTCGCTGGTCTTGCTTGGCGGCTGCCAGTCAGAGAACGAATCGTCTGCCGACAGCCAAGGCAAAACAGCCTACCAATACAGCACCAAAGCGGTCTACAGCCCGCAGCAGCAGGCAGAGAGCTACGAGCCAGCACCTCAAGGGTTCAGCCCGGTCTTTACCGAGATGGTGGCGCGCCACGGCTCACGTTCACTTTCCAGCCCGAAATATGACGTGCTGACCAAGCTGGTATGGGAAGAGGCGCAGCGTCAGGGGGCGCTCACCACCCTCGGGCTGGGGTTGGGAGGCAAGGTCGATCTGGTGACGGCCGCCAACCAGAAACTGGGCTATGGCCTACTCTCGGCGCTGGGCAAGGAGGAGCACGCCAATCTCGCTACCCGACTGGCGGTGCGGCTACCGACCCTGCTCAACAGCAGCGAGCCCCACTGCATCAAGGTGGTCACCTCGGGCAAGGACAGGGCCAACGAAAGCGCCTTCTACTTTATGGAGAGCCTCAAGCGCGACGTGAACTATGTCAGCGACTCGGCGCAGTGTTACCTCACGCAGGATGACCCCTCGAAGATCGACAAAAAGCTGGTCAACAAGTTCGAGCTCTACTTCCACAAGACTACGCCCGAGGGGGATTACGCCCACTACCTGCCCGCCTATGAGAGCTACCAGCGCTTTATCGGCGACGAGGATGCCGGGATAGCCCCGGCCCCCGAGCTGGCCAAGGCGCTGGATCAGCTTAAGAACCTGAGCAAGACCAAAGAGATGGCCCGCAGCATGCTGGAGCGTATCTACAGTAAGGACTTTGTCGACTATCTGGCGGGCGGTGTCGAGTTTGTCGCCGTCAACCCGGAGGATGGCGGCATGACCTATGTGCGCGACGAAGTGGATGCCGCCCTGATGCTCTACAACCTCTTTATCATCGGCCCCGGCATGATCCGCGAAGCGCAGGCACAGGGCAGCGAACCCTGGGCGCTGGAGCAGTTCCTCACTCCGGAGGAGTCGGCCTGGTTCTCCTACCTCTCCGATGCGGAAGATTTCTACGAAAAGGGGCCGAGCTTTGCCAACCAGAGCGCCCCCTACGCCATTGCCCAGCCGCTGCTCGACGGCCTGTTTGGCGAGGTGCAACGTCAGGTGGTGGAAGGCGAGCAGAGCCGACGGGCCACCCTGCGCTTTGCCCACGCCGAAGCCATTATCCCCCTCGCCGCCCTGATGAAACTGGAAGGTAGCCGTCAGGGGGCCAGCCCGGATCAGCTGTTCAGCCAGCAGAACAACGAGTGGCGCGGCGGCTGGGTCTCCCCCTATACCGCCAATATTCAGTGGGATATCTATCAGAACAGACAGCGGCAGGTGCTGGTCAAGATGCTCTACAACGAAAAAGAGATCGCCTTTAAAACCGGCTGCCAGCCCTACCAAAGCGGCAGCCACTACTACGACTTCGAGGAGCTCAAGCGCTGCTACGGCTTTAACATAACTCAGTAAGGGGTCATCAGGGGGAGACTGAGATCTCCCCTATTCTCACTTTTTTCATTAGCTTTGGCTTGGATAAGCACCAATTTTTCACACTCGTACAGGCGCTAACTTCGTGTAACGTTCAGCATCTTTATTTAGAGGGCAGAGTAATCCACTTAAATTAGACATATGTCATACAATAATCTATTTTTTTGTACTCAAAAGACTGGCATAGTACTACTGCTTCGAACAAACATGAGAAAAGATAGCAAGGATGCACACTCTTCATCAAACCTCTAAGGAACATGCTAATTTGACTAAGTGGATTTGACCCCATAGGTCCAGACACTTTTTCCCGCTTAGGGTTGTGATACCCGACTGCGCAGAAATTCCCGTGGTGAACGGTATCCCAAGGCGCTGTGCGGGTGGTGCTCGTTATAATGCTCAAACGCGATAGCCAAATTGCCTACCGCTGTTCGGCTATCCGGTTTTGGCATCATCTCGATATAGTCTCGCTTCATCGTCTTCACGAAGCTCTCCGCTATACCGTTACTCTGTGGGCTTCTCACTGCTGTCGTTCTGGGCTCCAACCCGATTTCTCGTGCAAACGCGCGGGTCTCATGGGCTCGATACGCCGAGCCATTATCAGTCAGCCACTCCACCGGTGATGCCGGCAACGAATCCCCAAAGCGACGTTCGACAGACCTCAGCATGACATCTTGCACAGTGTCACTATCGTAACCCCCAGTACTGGCCGCCCAGTCCAACGCTTCCCTATCGCAGCAATCCATGGCGAACGTGACACGTAGTTTTTCACCGTTATCGCAGCGAAACTCGAAGCCATCTGAGCACCACCGTCGATTGCTCTCCTTGACGGCAACACGCCCCTTATGTGCCTGCTGGGCCAATGGTGCAGCTGGTTTTCTTTCCAGCAGCAAGCCATGCTCGCGCATGACGCGATATACCCGCTTAGCGTTTACCACAGGTTGTTCTGTTGCCTCAGACTGACGCCGTAACAGCGCCCAGACCCGGCGATAGCCATAGGAGGGAAGCTCTGCCATCGCCTCCATGATACGGCCAAGTAAGGCTGCATCATCACGCTGGCGATGATGACGACCATCTTGCCAACCCGGTTTTCGATGAACACGAACGGATAGCTGCGCACGCGATACATTAAGAGCCTGGCTCACAGCACTTAATCGTCGTCCCCCGGCAACAAGGGCGCATGCGCAATCCATTTTTTTGCTCGACCATACTCCACGGCTTCTTTGAGGATCTCGTTCTCCATGGTCTTCTTCCCGAGCAGACGCTGAAGCTCTCGGATCTGCTTGATGGCAGCAGCCAACTCGGAAGCAGGAACAACATCCTCACCGGCGGTGATCGCCGTGAGAGACCCTTCTTGGAATTGCTTACGCCATTTGAAAAGCTGGTTTGCGTTGACGTCGTGCAAGCGAGCAACATGAGAGACGGTCATCCCGGGCTCAAAGGTCTGCTGCACGATGGCGATCTTTTCTTGTGGAGTCCGGCGTCGACGGCGCTCGGCCCCTGTTAACACTTCGACCATCTTCTCGTTGTGACTAGTACTGAACATAGCTCCAAGACTACCTCTTAAGTTAAGAGGGGCGAAGTGTCTGGATCTTCAAGGGGCCAATCTAC